>AUXO018170087.1_pt1 | contig 16901 bp, 9 predicted proteins | sample 768731 | NCBI WGS metagenome assembly AUXO01 (sample SAMN02715735, study PRJNA202380) | gut metagenome | biome: sheep rumen | host: Ovis aries | place: New Zealand: Palmerston North
GAATTGAAGCGTGCGCATACAATGACCTTTGTCGAGTTTGGCAGACAAATAAATATGTATTTCATACTCTCGATAGCGCAAGGCGCGAAATAGTCTGTGAATATGGAACAGCAGAACCGCAAGAATTACAAAATTTGTTAATTCTTGACGCACTTTATCCAGTGCTTGGTAAGAAAAATGGATATATGCCTTTGGGCAACGGAAATAAATCATTCACGATGGTTTCTGTGTGTCAAGTGAATGAAAAGATTTTAGTAGGCGCAATCGGTGGCGCGGAAAGCAGGACAAAACGCCCAGTTGCGATGCAGGAGCTAATGACAAATGCTAAGCGCATCCTAGATGGAGAGACACCACAAACACCAACTGAGTACCTGTATGGATGCGTAGCCGAATTGCCAACGGGGAATGTTGTATCCTATGAACGAAAGGACTTAAACTGGATTTATACATACGATGCTGATACACAATTTGTTCCAGCATCATGCACAAAAGTAATGACTGCCATGGTAATGCTTGACTACATCACGGATCTTCACGAGAAAATTGAGGTCTCAAGTGTTGCAGACCTTGGTGGGAGGACAGACTATTTGTTACATGATGGCGATATAATTAACTTTAAGCAGGCACTTTACCTAATGATGCTTCCATCAAACGGGGCGACATGTAAGGTTGTGGCAAGAGTTGTCGGCACACAAATACTCGTTGATGGAGACTAACAATAAAGTGATGAAATAGACATTTTAAATTATTTAATAATACCCATAGGGATTTATCCCTATGGGTATTATATCGCTTTTTACTTAAATATTACGGCCACTCACCAAGAGGCATACCAAGAGTCATATTCTTGCTATCGCCACCATATAGTAAAGTTTCAAAATCAGCTGTCTTAAGTAAATTATTTACAATAACAAGCTTAATAGTCGGTTCTGCATTAGGATAAGCAGTAGTGCACTTGCAAAGAAATACATAATTAACACCCTTAACAACTTTAGTAGCAACTAAAGCAATAGGCTCAGAACTAACACCAACCCAGCCATTAAGTACACCACTAAATGCCTTCATTGCATCTTCAGGGATATCCTCACCAACCTTAGGATCAATGTGGTAACCACCAAATGCAGCGCCACCTTCAATAACAGGCTCAATAGCATATAGATGACAATCTGTGCCTTTCTCATTAAACTTCATAACAACAATATTTTTCTGATCAACGCCATAAACAATAGTCTGAGATGCCAATACAGCATGGTTAACACCATTTACGGGCTGAGAACCAAGATAGGCAATAGGCTCATAAGTAGCACCAAGCAGCTTCTCGCCAACCTCATCAAATGCAGTAGCAACCTTCTGAGGCATGGAACCAGTAATAGGATTAACCTTCCAACCGCCAAACTTCATAATTATTTTCCTCCTTAAAATTATTTAATATTGTTAAAAACAATATTTTTATATAAAAGTTTTCTTATTAATAAAATAATATCTAATTATTAATTATTTTTAGTTATTAAAATAGTAATCATAAATTTCATGAATCATCATTGGTTCTTTACCATAAATTTCACAACATTTACGTTGTAATTCTATCAGTAATTTATTAAGAGCACCATTAAAGAATGGAGATGTTATAATTCTTCCATCTATTGCACTAGCTGAACCTATTACATCTATAGCTTCATTAGGTCTAAAATCAGTATAAGGAGCTTCAGAGTCTGGATAAACGTTCATAATAATATTCTTATTAGAAGTTGATTGAACTATTTTATCACCTACAGATAATTTATCATGATATCTCATATAAATTTCAATAAGTACGGAGTTTTCAGCATTCTTCATTTTACCAATGGGTTGAATTTTACCAACAGGATCAAATTGAACATCTGATTCTGATGCCGCAGCGATAGTTTTTAATTTTTTAATTTCAGACTCACGCCCATTAACAATTTTTCTTAAAGATTCACTCATATCTTCAAGCTCACAAGTTCTATAAATCTTAATATCGCATATTTCACCTGTAACTTTAGATTTGACTACATTACGACCAATTGTAGAAATATCGCCATCATCAATATTAAGATTCTTAAGTAGTATATTAGCATCAGCATCGTCAAAAGCATTTTGGAAAACTAAGATTGGCTCGCCTTCCTTAACTTTTTGACCTTTCTTTGCTATACTAAGAATATTAGTTTGAGCCGGCAGTACAACAGGCTTCATTACTACAATATCTGAAGACATAATTTCAGTTAACCATTCTGAACAAACTCCTGAATCCTCAAACCCATCTTCAGTACTTAAAACACAAACTTTTGCTAAAGCTCCAGTATTGTAACTTAATTGATTAATACCTATTTTCTTACTAAATGATTTCTTATCCCATGCAACAACTTCTCCTGCTTTTACAGAATCACCAATCTTCTTAGTTGTTGTTAGTTGTAATGTAATATAAAATCCACCATCTGAATTCTTTTTTGTTTGTTCAGATAAATCTATATAATCTTGTGTTTTATCATTATACTCAATAAGCATATATTCGGGTGTTATAGCTATTACTTTACCATTTTTCTTTGCTTTAAAAGCAAACATATCGGAAGATAAATAAGGCATTGCTTCCTGTGCACCAGTAGTAATAAGTTGTGGTAGTCCTTTTTCAATTGGAGTACCGTGTTTAGCAAATTGAGTATACCCCATGAATTCACGAAATGGATCATTTCTAGTAACTTCAAATGGACCTAATGCTTCAGTCATACATAGTGTTTTAGTTACAGATCCATCTTCAATTTTACTTTGTTTAAAATATCCACGACCTTCAGTAATTGCTGGATCAATTGTAGTTGCACGATTAACGCCAGTTGTACTTGCAAATCCAGTACTCATACTAATCACGTTAATCATACTTTTATCATAACCACGTTTATCAATAGTATATGCTCTATCAGAGTTTAATCCAGTAACGCCTTTAGTAGATATTGTATTCTTAGTTTCAATTTCAAGTAATGGTTGAAATACACTAAGATCAGATGTATTATTCTGTTGAAGAATCATATCTATAACAGCAGATTGTTTAATACTCATTGGTGTTTTACGACCACGTTTAGCATTACCAATATATTCTCTATATGAAGTACTTAGAACTCTATAAAACTGAGCAGCTACAACTTCATTCGTTCTATATCTATTACTAGAAATATCAATATGCTTAGTGTATTTATTATCAACAAGAAGATTAGATGCATAAATTAATGCTTCATGATATGTTGTTGGTAATTTATAATCTCTGGATATCTCTACAGTAATTGGATCATACATTAGATCTTTAAAGTTATCTAAACCATCTGATTTATTACGACCACCAAAGTTTTCTAATTGACCAATCCATGTAGATTTTTTATTAAGATCAGCAATACCAATTTCTTCAGTATTGCAATCTTTAAGTCCATTCATTAGCATCATAGAATCATATGAATTTTTGTAATTAATATAGCCATCTTTAAGCTTAATATAATCTTCTGCAAAAGATTCAGTTCTCTTAGAAGAAATATCATACTTAATTCCAGCCATATCCATTGCTTTAATTAATCCGATATCATGAGCTAAGATTACTATAGTTGGTATGTATGTATTCAATATCCATACACGGGAATATGTAGATCTCTTAAGTTCTGGTTGTTTTGCATATAGCTTAATGAAATCTTCATCATCAATTACGCTAGCAATAAACTGAGATATAGTAGATTCATTTTTAGCATTATAATATAATACTTTGCCTTTCTCTGTCATTGCAATTGGAATGCCATTCTTTGTATTAATTCCTGGGACTTTACGAATCTCATCCTGGTTGAAATAAATTACAATATTATCATTTATTTCATTAGAATGGAAAATTATTTTAGAATATACCGTGGCTAAATCAATATAATCTATAGGAAGATTATACTTAGCACAAACTCTACTATTATCACCACGTATTACTTTAATATTATTACCCTTGTATTTAGAGATGGTTTTAATAAATCTATCAGAATAAGGATTAGATTTACCGGAACTTGTATTATATCTATCAACGAATAATTTATTATAGAAAGATACAATTTGCGTACGTGAATCAGAAGTTTTAGAAATCGGCAATAATGGCATTTCAGCAGAGAAAATCTTTTCATTACCTCTGAGTCTCATAAATCTATTATTCCTAAACTTAGGAATATCAAATTTAAGAGTGAATCTTACACCATTATAGCCTTCGCATTTTACAGTATAAGTATAGATAGAATCTTCTGAAGTAGATGTATCTTCTTTAGCTATATCAAGAATTGATATAGGATATTGCTTATTTTTATCGCTAAGGCTGTTGAGGCACTTAACAATATCGGCATCAAGATCATAAGTCTTTTCAAAGTTTATAGCTTTCATATGATGCCATTCATCATTAATAGTAATAATAGGGATACTAGATTCAGGTAATTCTTTAGGTCTATTACCTTCCTCAATCATAGTCTTAATAGATTTACCATCAAGCATTTTCTTCGTAAATGAATCTTGAGCATTGGTAATGCGATTAGCTCTAGTTGCAGATATATTTATACCAGAATCGGCATCATCTTGTAAGTCGGCAAGAATTCTTTTTACATCTTTATCTGCTTCAAGCTTTTCAAGAGTATCCTCTTTATTCTTACTTAATTTTGCAGCATCATTAATCTTCTTTACCAATACAGCTTTATCTACATCTTTAAGAGTTTTTGCTGTATTAGCATTACCAGTAAGATTATGAATCTTTACATTGCTATTAGTTTCAATATCTGCTACAATGTCAGCAGTAATAGCATCAGGTGTATTCTCTTCCTGGTCATCTTCCTCTTCTCTAATATCCTCATTGTTTTCAAGAGCCCTAATAAACCTCATAAATTTGGTATAGAATTGAGGAGTGCAATGTTCTGCATCAAATTTGAAATAGCCATTTTTACCAAAGAATACAAACGTGATGCCATTGAATGCTTTAAGATCATTCTGAGCGAATCTAATCTTTTTAAATAATACAGAAATTGGATTAAGATTTTTACGGTAATCAAATAGATTTGTGCCATTTGCAGGGTTCCAACCATATACTGGAACGAATACGGTTTTCTTAGTATAACCAGCTTTATCAATACGCTTATCATTGATAAATCTTCTTAAGAACTCATAATACATATCGATGGATTTCATGATTGTAAATGTGTTATTATTAAGATAAGACTGATTATAATAATACAGATCAATGAATAAGTTAAAGGCATGGTATCTATCATACCTAATAAACGTTCTCCTAATCCATGGATTATCTGCTTTTACTCTATCATATAAAGATAGAACTTCTTTATTATTACGAATACGATCATTGTAAAGAAGTCTCTTATATTTAGAATTTACATTTATTGCTTCATTAAGAATTTCTTCATCATAATTTTCATTAAAGAAGAAAACTCTATTTCCTGTCCTGCAGAAAAGATCATTGATTTCACCAGATTCACTAGTTATATCATCATAAATTTTAATATCTGTAGTTTCTGTAAATGCAGTAGATCCTTCAAGAACTACTCCATTTTGATCATATTCAGGGTAATCAATTTCAAGAGCTCTAGATTCATTATTCACAGTATACATAATATCTTTTTCAATATAGTATGACTGGAAACTGCCAGCTCTATTTATAGTAAATCCACTATTCATTAATTCTCTACTAATTTCATAGTTAGGGGTTAATAATAAGATAGCGGATTTATGACGTTTATCATCCTTAACAAAAGGAAGTAAAAATTGTTTCTTATATAATCTATTAAATTTTAGATCCTCTAAACAATACATTGTGTAATCGCTCCCTTCTTAGTTTTGGTTATTACTAAGTTGTTCAGCTATGCAAAATCAATAGAATTGTGTATATTTTTATCATATGAGCGACAATACATTAATATGCATATAATTTTATTCATGCATTTTAAGGAGGATTAAATCTATGAGTAAAGAACTTATTTTTCCAGGACAAGATAATTATTATGTAACAATGCAGCTTACTCCAGATATTCATAACTATGTAAATGTAGTTGCTGCAGTGGTTAAAGATGATTCTAATGAAGTATATAAAGTAACAAGAACTATGGAATATAGTTCTAGCTTTAATGGTCTTCGTGATCGTATGTTTGCTGGTCTTATTGCTATCTATAACCATGTATTTAATGAACTCACCAAAATAGATGTAAGAGAACAAGGCGAACTTAAGAATTTCTTCTGTGTTTGTGTAGAAACTAATAATAATTTATCTAAAAAGGTCATTAGTTTTGATGCATATTTTATTCAGGCTGATTCTGGTGATGATCTGATTAATTCTGAAGAATTTAAGAGTATTCCCAATGTAGATGATCAATCTCATTATACTGCAATATTTAATTTTGGTTTCCAATATATTGATGATCTTAATAAAATTGGAATTGTGAATAATAAATGCAGTATTAATTGCTTAAAGATTAATAAAGATGGACTTAAGAGATATAGGCTGCCTGAGGATGGTAAATTTGATAAGGATTCTCAATCTGATAGATTGTTTATTAATTCTTTATTTGATTATACTAATCTAGCTGACTATGCTATTGGTCTGACATCATTCACTAAGGAGAATTAATATGGAAAAATCTAAGGAATATAGAATTAGTTATAATAAATTTGCAGATAATAAATATGATATTAAGATTAGGAATTCTAATTCTAATAGCATTGATATTTATACTGGTACTAAACCAGATGCAGATGATATTGTAATGAGATTAGCTATTGCTGTAAACTGTGTTGTTGATTATATCAATTCTCTGGATAGATTTAAGACTGGAGAATTATCATTAATGGCTGCTATAGTTTATCACTCTCAGTCTACTGATGAATATTGCATTGAGATTAGTAAGTATTCTGATCTTAATAGCATCGTATCTTCAATTAAGCAATCTGAGAATACTGTCATTGGAAAGACAATGACTGTTGCATTAATTGGAGGATTGAATGCTTCTGAACTTCCAGTTAATTTTATCTCTAAAGCAGAGTTTAAAGATATTGATTATAAGATGGTTCCATGTAGTACATTGGAGGAGTATTATAAAAGCAATGAAAGTTTACTCTGCAGGTTGGTATAATTATATTGCTCAAGAAACGCAACATGTTAAAATTAAAGCAGATAATATTATTCAAGCTAAAGAAGCAATGATTCTTTATATGAATAATAGATGTGGATCTTCTACAATGGTTTTTCATGAAGACGACATAGAATTCTGCCATGAAGATGATTTAGATTGCATTACATATCATGATGAAATTAAAAAATATAAAGAAAAGTTTAATATAGATCCACCAAAGGATCTATTAGACTGGGAAGATAAAAAGGATGATATTGAGTTTTATACATAAATCCTAAATCATCGAAAATACGTAGAATTTTAACATATACACAACTTCATTATAATAGAGGTATACTATTATGGCTATATTTAGTGCTTCATGGTACTATGTTGCTCAAGAAAAAACTATAGTTAAGATTAAGGCTAGAGATATAATTGAAGCTAAAGAAACAATGGTTATGTATGTAAATAACCTGATTGGCGGTAATGGAATCAGGTTTACAGCAGAAAACATTAATTCTATTGTTGAAGAAAATCCTGATGACTATATAACATATGGTGAGCAACTTGAAAAGTATAAGAAAAATTTTAATAAAGTACCACCAGATGAAATTATGAATTGCGAGTAAAAGGATGATATAAAATATCATAGAAAAGGAGGTTGATTAATCACTTATGAGTAAAGTATCTCATTCAACATCAAAGAAACGAGACTTTATTGAGTTTATCTCACAAATGACAGATACACAGTTAAATGATTATATAAAGAGTCACGGAAAACCTCCAAAGAAAGTTAGATTATATCATCTAGTGAATAAAAAGGAGAAAAGCACAGATGAAAGATGATAGATTACTATCTATACTTAAGATTGTAAGAAGCTGTGTATTTATTTTATGTATTACTGGATTATCCATCTATGCAATGAAAGTAACAGGTGATGTTAGATGGATTTGGTTCTCATTATTTGGCTTATTCGCACTATAATAATGTAAGAAAATACAATATAATATACATTAAAGTAATATAAAGACGAAAGTCATTATATAATAAAAACCATATTTTATTTAGGAGGACACAATTATGGCTAAGGAATTTTCAACTGTTAAGGAACTCATTAATAATATTGCAGAGACTCGCACACAGACTTCTGCTAATACTAAGGATGAGATCAAAGTTGCACAGGCTATGTTAAACGATCCAACGTATGTTGTTGATGTCTACTCTAAGAATGGTGTTAGTGGTCAGTATTCTCCTTATGCTGATACTCGTGCTATGATCGCAGACATTATTAAGGATGCAACACGTGTTTCTGCAAGGGAAGCTGATGAGCTTGCACGTAATTACCAGTTTACTAAGAATGGCGCACAGACCATGGTCAATTTCAGTAAGGAATTTATTAATACCTATCTGCAGACTGGTCGTAAACTTCCTCTTGGTGCTCGTGAGAAGAGTAACTGCTCTCTGGTTAAGAAGGTCAAGGAAGCTAAGGTTAGTACATTCCCTGTTGCTACATCTGTAGATGCTAATGGTAATAAGGTTTATACTAGCTCTCCTGCCGGAATGACTCCTGCATATGAGACCATTAAGGTAACTGGTTCTTGCCCGTCTTACCTTAAGAATCAGAAGTAAAATATAATCATCTTTTTATATCATATTAAGATACTTCAGGATGGCTTAATTGCCATCCTGAATATCTTTTGTATACCAAAACATCCTAATAATTAATAAATAAGGTATAAAGGGAGGTCAAGAAAGCAATGCCTACTTTATCTAAAGTTCCTAATTACCTAAAGAATGTAACTAAATCTATGGCATTTATTGCCGCAGATGTTACAAAAGACATCATGCCGGATGTCGCAGAATTTGCCAAATCAAATAAAGAGTTTGTAAAGCAAACTTACTCTAGTATTAGAATCCCACCAATGGCCGCCCGTCGTAAGATGGGGGCGTATCAGAAGTCTAAAATATTCCAGGCTTTAGACTATGGTATGAAAAATATTAAGGAAGATTTTACTACTGGAGACTTTTATGCAAAATCTAGAGAAGATAAAGACTCTTTAAAAATGTCTGGTATAGACATGGATTCTTGGGACGATCTTTCTGATTTTGGTATTAGTTCTGATTGGGAAGAAACTATAAATAAGAAATCTTCTACTGATCAATCTGTCACTAAGGGTGATATAAAGATTGTTCAATCTATTGAGGGATCTAATGCAGCTGCAGCTCAAGCAACTATTAATGCCATTATTGCTACTAGTGAAAATAGCAGTAAAAATGCTCGTGTTAATGCTGCTATGGCATTTGAACAAAATGAAAGAATCTTTGCTGGAGTTCATCAAGATCTTTCTGCTATTGGTGCTACTTTAACCTCAATTTTCAAACTACAATCTACTGTTATTGGTAATATTGATAAAAATATCAGTGCTTATCAAACTGAAGCTTTAAAACTTGAAAATGAGCGTAATGCTATTCTTAAGGAAATGCTTGAACTTCAGCGTAGTCAATATAAGACTGCTCAAGAGAAAGAGCTTGAATCTGCTCGTAATCGCTCTTCTAAAAAGAAGCGATTTACAGATATTTCTATAAATGGCATTGCTGATCTTGATTCTTATTTTGAAAATGTAAAATCCAATATCAAAGACAATTTTGGATTTTTATTTTCTGGCGGTAATATGGCTGATACTTTCGCTCAGATGATGGTAACGCCAACAAGAGATATTAGCAAATTATTAATTAAGCAGCTTATTCCTCAAACAACTAAGGCTGCAATGAAAAACTTCAATGATGTTATTGGTGGCGTATTTGCTAATCTTATTGTAAGAATTAATAAAGAAGCTAAGAATGGTAAAAATCCCATAACATCATTTGTTGCTAAACTTCTTGGTGTTAATACGTCAGTAAATAGAAGTCTTGATACTGGTGCTTACGAAAAAGGGCAAGTTGCTTGGGACGGCATTTCTAGGCGTGCTCTTACTAATGTAATTCCTGGATATCTACGTAGAATTGAAGCTCATATCTCTGGTAATAAAGAGATTGATTATAATTATGATACTGGTAAATGGACTCCATTAAGCTCTGCATCCAATGAATTTAAAGCAATTAAAAAGTCTTATGTTAATAGCTCTACTTATGATCTAATTCAAGGTATGAATAGTACTCTTGAAAAGAAAGCACCTACAGGAAGTAAAGCTAGAGCAGAGTATAATGATGCCATTGATGAGTTTAGGCAGTTCTTGTATGATAATGATGGATTATTTTATCCTAATGAATCAGCATCATTTAATGGCGTAGATAAGAAAAATTATCCTAATTTCTATAAATATTACAGACAGATCTCTAGTGCATATGATGAATTTGAGGTTATTGATAGGCTCGATCGTCATGGTAATGCTATAGGTCGTAGACTTCTTCATGGTAAGAAGATGCAGGTTTCTAATAATATTCTTCAATATAAAGATATGGAGAATAAAAGATACAGAAATATGGAAGCCTATGGAACTTCTTCTGCTATGAAGGTTCATGAATATACCGATAAAGTTAAATTAGATTCTAATGGCAAGGGATTAAGAGGAGCTATTGATGCTAAAGATTCGTATGGCCATACGATTCATTCTTATCTCCATAATATCAATCAGGAATTATTATTCTGGAGAGTAAATTATGGAAATAATGGATTTGGCGGTGGAAGCGGCTCCGGATCTGGTCCTAGAATTTCATTTAATAGATTGGATAATGCTCTAAAGACTAAAGATCAAAAGAAGTTTGAGAGAGCAGAACGAGTAGAGAGAGCCAAAGCTAAAAGCTCTAGCTCAAATGGCGTTGATTATAGAAAAGCCACTATGAGTAAAATTGCTTCTGGTGTTGGCTTAACTGACCTTAGAGATATTTATGATACTCGTGGAAGAGAGTTTGCTTTTGAACTTTCTAGAAGCGATATGTCTGAAGTTAAAAGAATCTATAAAGAGCAAATGGGTGTAGATATGGATGAAAACACCCAAGCTATCTTTGAAGGATTCTTTAAGAAGCAATTTAAGAGAGCTAATATTAGATCTATAGATGATCTGAATAAAGCTATTGATAGAGCAAATGCAAGTGGGGGTAAGAAATATACATTTGATGTATTATCCCGTGAGGAGAGAGGTATTCTTGGTAAAATCTTATCTAAAGTTCATGGTGGGCAAGATTTTATTAATGATTTATTATATGCTCCTGCAAATGCATTTAATAGTATTCTTTATGCTGCTGATAGATCTATCTATGACATGTTTTTCAAGCATCAGGTAAGTGAAGATGGTACTCAGTATACCGGTTTTCTTGAAATGATGGTTGGTAAAACTTCTAAGATACTTGATAAATTAGGTAAGACTATTCTTGAAAAGGTTGTTGATCCTATAAGAGAAAGACTTGGTCTTACTGATGAAAATATTAAGAGATTTAAAACTCAAATAAAAAATACTTTCACTGGTGCTGGAAGAGCTATAGTAAATGCCAATAGGGAAGTTTGGTTTGATCCTCTCATGCAAAACAGTTTTAGGAATAATAGTTTTATGAGGGATATTATCGGTGATAGAGCAGCTTCTAATGTTGGTCAGCGCACTATAAGCAGATCGTCTACTCAAAACTTCCAGCAATTAACTAGCACACAAAGAAAAATGTACAGAGATTCAATGCTAAGAGCTGGTGCTCTTGGTGGCGAAGATCTTGCTAAGCGCATGGAAGTTGTTGGTTTTACTGGCACTGTACAAGAGAAGGCTCAAAAACTAATTGAATTGGGTGTTGATCCTGCTAGAGTACAATCTGCTATTGACCATGCTGGAGACGATAAGGCTGCGCATGATGCACTAAATAAAATATACAATCGTGTAGATATATCTCGTCATGCTAAAGGCACTAAGCGCGGTTACACAGGAAATACTATGCTATCAGAGGGTGAGTTACTCTTCAATGACTCAGGTATTTCTATGGTACAAAAAACTGGTGCTTATAAAGTTTCTAAACCAACACAAATTCTTAATAGTAGAGATTCTTATGATCTTTTAGAAGGATTAGGATTACCAACTCCTAAGGCTAAAAAATCTATTAGAAGAGATGAATCTCTTGAAAATATAGAGAAGCGTAAGCTATTTGGAAATAAAGCAGCTGGTACTCTTAATATTAAAGATATATTTAATAGATCTGCTACAGCAGAAGATGTTAAAGCACTTATTTCTGAAGGCAAACAATGGATGCCAGAGATGCTTGCTGGTAGTGCTATTGGTGGTGGGGCTACATTACTATTAGGTATGGTTGGTGGTCCACTAATTGGTGGTGCTATTGGTGGAGGATTAACTCTAATATCCAAATCCAAATCTTTACAAAATATTTTATTTGGTAAGATTGGTGAGGATGGCCAAAGACAAGATAATGGCATCATTAGTAAGCAAATTCAAGACGTTGCTAAAAAATATATTCCTTCTATTGGTAAGGGTGGTCTAGTAGGTTTAACTGCTAGTCTTGTAACTCCTCTTGGCCCTATAGGTGGATTATTAGTTGGTGGCGCTCTTGGATATCTAAAAGAAAATGAAACCTTAAGAGAGAAAATTTTTGGTAGCATCGGTGTTGGTGATACTGAAAAGAATATTATTAAGAAAATGCTACCTGGTGCTGGTAAGGGTGCTGCTATAGGTGCTGTTGCTACACTATTCGGTGGCCCATTTGGTATTCTTGGTAATGCTGCTGTTGGCGCTGCTCTTGGAATGGTTACATCTACTGATGAATTCAAAGATAGCGTATTTGGTAGAGTAGTAAATGGAGTTCGTTCTGGTGGATTAATTGGAACTATTCAAGATGCATTTGCTCCTATCAGAGAAGCAGGGCAGGAATTTAAAGATAGAATATTTAATGCTGTTGATAAAAACATTGTACAACCAATTGCTGATTTTGTTAAGCCAGCTATACATGCATTACCTCAATTAGCAGCTTGGATTCCAAGAAAGATTAATGATGTTATATCTCAGAAATTCGGCGTTGGTATGGATGCAATTGTTAAGAATATTCTTCTTAAGCCGTTGCAGGTATTATTTAAGCCAGTTACTAAATTAGCTGGAGGATTATTCAATATTGCTACAAGTCCATTCCGTTTAATTGGTGCTGCTGGTAATAGTATTCGTAAATGGCAAATGCACACTATGAATGCTGATTATATGACAGCAGATGAGCGTATGGAATGGGATGTAGCACATGGTAGAAAAATTCAAGATTCTGATAGATTCTTTGGCTCTATTGGGTCAGATAAATTTACAGTAGATCAAGCTAAAGAGATGAGACAGAGTCTGTCTACTCTCATTGATACTCAAGATTCTCTTGCTAATGCTCGTAGAAGCAAAAATAAAGATATTAATAAGATTCTTGATAGCTATAAGACAGCCGATGGGCATTCTATCTCTTATAAGGCTAAGAAAGAAATTACTAAGGCAATCAATTCTGGCCATCCTGAAAGAGTGCCTAAAATCCTTTCTCAATATAAACTTGACGGGTCTGATGTTGGTTTATCTGATGATCAGATTAATAACTTAATGACTGAAGGCGGATTAAAGCATAATATAAATCAATTCGCTGATCTAGCTGAACGTGAACGCAGAACTAGATTCCTTACTGAAGATGATCGTAAATCTGCTAGAAATAAAGCTCAAAAATTTCTTAAGCAAGCTGGTCTTGAGGGTAAATTAGACCTTAATAAGAGATCTGATGTTGAGAAATTTATTAGATATTTTGATACCGAAATTAATGCCAAGGATATCCCCGCAGAAGAAGCTCAAGAAAAACAGCAGCATAGTTTCCTAATGGATAATCACACCAATATTCAGACCATTACTGATGCTTTAACCAGTATTGTTCAAAATGGCATTAAGATTGCTACTGTTGGTGATGAAGGAACACTGGCACATGCTAAAGCTTGGGAATCCGCTTCTGATAAGGGTATGAGTGAAGTTAGTAGTCGTGCTGAGGCAGCGCAACAGAAAGTTCGTAAAGCCGTAGGCGATGAGACCTTCTCTAAATTTACAGATGCTCAACAAAATAGATATAAAGGCGGCAAACGCGGTTTTGGCGTCCCTGAATCTGCTAAGAAATTAGCTAGAGCATTTAGTATTAAATCTAAAGTATCAGGTAATCCAATTAATTTCAATAATGAAGCTAAAACTTATATTGAAACATTATCTGATGAAAACTATAAGAAGCTAATGTCATTTATGTCTAGCAAGTGGATTAGTGAAATTATTTCTTGCGGCCCAGATGTTAGTATAGATGATATTAAATATTACTTATCTCTACTTGCAATTCAGCGTAGAGTTTCTAATAGATGTAAGAGAGTTGTTACATATGGTGCCCAAAATCAGTATAGTTCTATCAGAGCAGTCATGAATATGACAGGATTGGATCTTGCTATGCTTGATATGGAAGAGGCTGCACCTGGAGCAACCGAAGGAGAACCAGAGAATCACGTTCTTGGTACAATTCTATCAGGTTTAGGTTCTGCTGTTGGTGGATTATTTAATGGCGCTAAAAAGGTAGCCAAGGGAGTAAAAAGCCTATTTAGTAAAGACGATGAAAATGGTAATAATGCTCATGCTATTGCTAGTAAAATCGGTGGTACAATAGGTGGATTATTATCTGGTAAGGGATCTTCTGTTGCCATATCTGATACCAATGAAGTAGATAAGCCCAATGATGGTAGAGATGTTGCTGCTATTGGCAATGGCTTTGGTTTAATTAAGCGTAAATCTGATGGATCTATAGAACCAGACACTTCAGATGCTCATACTAAGCAACTAGTCAATGAGCAGAATCAAAAGGAAGCTTTACTTGAGAAATTACATAATGCTCAGCTTAAAGCTTCTGAATCTATTCATAAAGCATTCGGAAATGGAGATCTTAAAGCTAAGACTAGTAAAGGCTTAGGCTGGCTTGGAGCTCTACTTCTTGGTGGAATGCTATTAAAGTCTGGTATAATAGGTAAACTTTGGAATAATATTATTAAGCCAGTTTGGAAAGATCATGTTGCTCCTTGGTTATCTGATAAATGGAATAACCATATTAAACCATGGATCACAGATACAGCATGGCCATGGGTTAAGCAAAATGTTCTTACTCCTGTAGGGAATTGGATATTAAATACTGCTATTCCTAAAATTGGAGGCCTTATTGGTAGTGGTATAGGTTTATTAATTCATGATCTTCCAGACATCATTTGGAATGCTATCACTGGTTTAGGTAGAGGCGCAGGCACTTTATTAGATACCATTACTGGTAACTCAACTAATGTTGGTGCTAAAATTACTATTGATCCTTCAACTATACCAAATAGCTATTCTGGTGAAACTGGAATGATTGACCAAAATGGCAATAAACTAACCTGGGAACAGATTAGGAATGGTGAATATACTAAGATTTATAATGCTCAGCATGTGCAGGGTATTGTAAATGAAAATGGTACTATAACATTTAATGATCCTTCACTCAGAGGATCTTCTTATGCTAAAACTATGTTAAACGCTGGAGCTCATGCGTTTGCAAGTCCCGTCATTGGAGCTAAGGTTGCTAGTGCTATTACTAGAGAAGCTGGCTATGCTAGTAAGATCTTAAGTAAGGGTGGTATAATTAGTAAAGCCGCAGGGGTAACTACTAAGTTTGTCGGCAATGCTTTATCTAAACCTATCCAATGGGCATCCTCAATTGGTGCAAAATTCCAGAATCATGTAACTGGATTATTCGCTAAGGGTGCTGCTGAACGTGGTGTCGCTCAAGCTACAAAGAATATTACTAAAGAAACTGTAGAAGCTGTTGCATCTCAGGCTGCTAAGTCTGCTGCTACCGAAGCTGCAGAGGCTGCAACTACTCAGGCTGTTAAATCAGGCACTTCAACTGTTGCATCTGAAATGGTTGAAAATATTACTGAAAAAGCAACTAGAGAAGCCATAGAGAATGCCGGAACTGCAGCTGTTAATGCTGCTACAGCATCTTCAACTAAACAAGGTTTAATGGCAAAGATTGCAACAAAAGCTAAAGAGCTTATTGTTAATTTCTTAAATAAACCAAAAGTTGCAGCTCAAATTGAAAAGCTGGCTAGTGGTAAAGCCGCTAAACTTGTTGTTTCGTTTAAGAATGGAATTGTTAATACGTTTGATAATTTAATTACAAAAGCTGCAAATAAGGTAAGCGTAAATACTGCAAAGTATATCGCTAAGCATCTTGGTGTTATTGTTACTGTAGCAATGGCAGTTAAAGATTTCTTAGTGGGTATGGATCAAGCAGAAGCAATTCTTGGTGTTACTGAGGTTGATTTCAAAGATAAACTTATTTGTGGTTTAGTTAATTCATTGGGTAATCTTATTATCTTACCTGCTATCTGGCCTGGTATTTCTAAATTAACCCAATTGATATATGAATTATTTGAGAAAATCTTTGGTAAAGAAGGAAATCTTGCCGAACGTCAGGCTCAGGCAGACGCTGAATACGATGACTATGTCATTCAGAATAGCTCTACTTTAACTAAGGAAGAGTATCTAAGACTACAGTACTCAATGTCTGGTAAAATCGGAGGCTGGTTCTCTAATAAATGGCAAGATATCAAAAATGGTGCTAAAGCTGCAGGTGAATGGGTAGCTAATGCGGTTAAGGCAGCACCCAAAGTATATGATTTTGCTAGAACTAGTGCTAGACTGGCAGGTCAACGTGTTGGTGAAGCTGCTAGGAATGCATGGAATGGCGCTGTAGATCTAGGTAGTAAA
>AUXO012599874.1_pt1 | contig 16895 bp, 18 predicted proteins | sample 768731 | NCBI WGS metagenome assembly AUXO01 (sample SAMN02715735, study PRJNA202380) | gut metagenome | biome: sheep rumen | host: Ovis aries | place: New Zealand: Palmerston North
ATATTGTCTTCGTTTATACCACCGGCGCGCAGTTCATTTGCAATTGTCTCCATCAAACATGACTTACCGCATCGTCTGACTCCGGTAATAACCTTTATGATGTCTGTTGCATGGTAAAAATCACGTACTTTGCGCAGATAGTTTTCTCTTGGGAACCACTCCATCTTGACACCTTCTTCCATATACTTACTGATGGTATTCTAACAAAAAACTCGGCAAAATCCAAAGTTAACGTGAGCGTTTTTGTCATTTTTTCAAAATCGCTAACGTTAAATTGTTACCGACGATAGAAATGTATGCCAAACCTTTTATTTTTCAATGGTTTCAGGAGATCGTTAATTATACAAGCTCTATAAAGTAAGGACAGATGTTTACATATCCTCCATCCTTTGTCCTGAAGCCCCCGGTGATCGTACCAAGCTGCTTAAAGCCAAGCCTCTCATAGAGGTGCCTTGCATGGATGTTGGATTCTACGACTGCGTTAAACTGTAATACCCTGAAGCCCTTAGCCGCGCTCTGGATCAGGCAGTCCTTTACAAGAGCTTCGCCTATGTGCCTGCCCCTTATATCAGATCTGACGCAGTAGCTGGCATTGCAGATATGTCCGCATCTTCCGACATTGTTCGGATGCAGGATATAAAGGCCCAGGATCTTACCATCCTCATCTTCTGCAACACCTGTGTATGTCTGACCGGCGAAAAAACTGCGGGCTTCTTCCGGAGTAAGTGGCTCTTCCTGAGGGAAAGCTATCCCTCCCTCGACCACTTCGTTCCAGATGAGCCTCATCTGCTCAAGATCTGATTCCCTGTAACATCTGATATTCATGCTAAACCTCTTAGTAAATATTGGTCTTGGCATCTGTCAAGACCTCGCCTGAGTAAGTAAGCTTAAGCGTAAAAAAGCCTATATTCCCGGCGTCAAGGAGTTCAAACATCTTCTTGTCCCCTTCCCATATAGGAAGATCAGAAACCCTGTCCTTGGGGACCCAGATAAGTTCTCCTTCGTCGCAAGGTTTGAGGGGAGTATCGGCTGCTTTAAGAGATGCAGTAAACACATGCATATATTCAGGCTCGCATATATCGTTTACAAAGGTAACAAGCCCCCTGTAGGAGAAGTCCTCTATATCTGACATCTTTAGTCCGGATTCTTCGTAAAGTTCTCTTAAAACGCAGTCTTCGGGCGATTCCCCGGTCTCGAAGTGACCTCCGATACCAAGATACTTGGCATAGTTAAAGTCGCCTTTGCGGGTCTTCTTGATGAAGAGATACCTATCCTCTGAGGTGATATAGATGAGCGTCGTGAGATTGCTGAGACGCAAGATCAGGACTCCTTCGCAGTTTCAGGTTCTCTATTGATGGTAAACTCACCTGAGGCAAGGCCTATGCGGTAGTTGACTCTGTAGATAAGATAGGACGATATGTCGATCTTGAATGTCTCACAGATAGCACACCACTTGTCTGCCAGGCAGATTATGACTGACTCCCTGTAGCGCGGAGGTACCAGTGTAAGGGGGAACATATGCTTAGAGATTATGTCCCTCTCTATATCGTTAAGCCCAAAATCGCGCTCTGCATTCTTCATTGCAATACCAGGATGGGTAAAGCCATGTATCCTGTGGGCAGGATCCGGATCGTGCCAGTCGTATAGGAAATAGTCGTGGAGCAGAGCGCCTCTTACAAGGCTTGTCCTGTCACACTTGATATGGAATCTGTTCTCTAAGAAGTATGAGATAAGGAGAGAATACTTGGCAACTGATACGCAGTGTTCGAAGACACTCGTGGTCCCGTGCTGTGTAAACTTCTTCATCTGCTGACCTTCAGGGCTTAGGATAATATCCTTGCCACGGGTAAAAAGGTCCTTGGCGAGCTTATATTCGGTAATCTGTTTAGATGTGCTTAAAGCCATTCGATCTCCTAACAATAGATCTTCTTAACTTGCCTATGTGATTATACTATTAACCGCATATAAATGCACCATCAAATTATTAAATTTGCAAGGCATATGACAGATTTTTTGCGCAAAATAGTTAAAAATCGCCTTATATGTCTACTACAGTTACAAAGAACAGATCTTCGGTCGATATGACACACGGCAGCGAGCTCAAGGTGATCCTTGGGTTTGCTCTTCCTTTGTTCCTGAGTAACCTCCTGCAGCAATGTTATTCTCTTGCCGATATCGCCATCATAGGCAACACTCTGGGCGATGAGGCCCTCACTGCCATAGGCGCAGTAACCACAATAGTAGATCTCTATAACTCTCTGATGTTCGGTATGAGCTCAGGATTCTCTGTTGTTCTCGCCAAGTATTTCGGCTCAAGAGATGCTGCACTTTTGCGCAAGGCAACATTTAATACCATTTTTCTGTCTCTTATCTGGGCAGTTGCGGTAACGTTTGTGGGAGTTATCACCTTAAAGCCGATGATGAGGCTCCTTAACACGCCCGAGTCCGTCTTCGATACAGGATATCAGTATGCGATCATAATGATCTCCCTGCTTGTCTTTATGTTTGCCTATAATGTTCTGTCTTCAATGCTCAGAGCGATCGGCAATTCCAGAGCTCCTCTGTACTTCCTGATAGTTACAGTTATCCTTAATATCCTTCTGGACCTTCTTTTTGTAGTCGTACTTGGCAGAGGACTTAAAGGCGCTGCCATAGCAACAGTATTAAGCCAGGCCATATCCTCTGTCATATGTCTTATCTACATAGTCAAATGCGTCCCTGAACTCAGATTCGGACAGAGTGATGTGAAAGTCGATAAGGCGATCTTATCTGACCTCTTCTCTGCAGGCATCTCATTTGCCCTGATGTTCTCTGTTGTAAATGTGGGCACGATAGTCCTGCAGGGAGCCATAAACGGTCTTGGTAAAGGGATAATCGCAGCTCACACAACAGCCCGCAAGATCTGCTCTCTTTGCATGATGCTCCTGGGAACCCTTGCTAATTCAATGGCTACCTTTGCAGGCCAGAACCACGGAGCCGGCAGATATGACAGGATAAAAACAGGCCTTCGCAAGACCCTGTTTGTAAGTATGGGAGTAGCTTCCTTCGAGATCCTGATGATCTACCTTTTGGGCAGACTCCTGGTAAGGCTCATATCCGGCTCTTCCAACCCGGAGATAATAGATAATGCGGTTTTCTATCTGAGATTTGACCTGCCATTCTACTATGTACTTGCGATCCTGCTCATAACAAGGAGCACCCTCCAGGGCTTAGGCTCCAAGGTCACACCTATAATCGCCTCCATAATGGAACTGCTCCTTAAGGTGCTTACGGCAAAAGTGCTGGTAAAGCTTTTCGCTTATACGGGGGTTGCCATGTGCGAGCCGCTGATATGGTCATTGTGCGCGGTCTATATACTGATCGTATTTGCAATGGATAAAAAGATCAGAGTGGATAAGTCTTCCGGATCTTAAGGTTCCACCAGATCTTCCAGGTGTCGGTAAACATCTTGAAGACATCCTTGAACCTGATCCTGCCGAAGGAAGTATTCCTTGAATAATCCAGTTTAACGGGCATCTCTATGAGTTTCTTGCCGCCTCTTGAAGCAAGAGCCAGCATCTCGATGTCGAAGGCATATCCCGTGATCTTCTGAATGGGGGCTACCTTCCTTACAAGCTCTCCCCTGTATAGCTTAAGTCCCGTCTGGGTATCGTGGCACTTAAGTCCGAACAATACCTTCAGCAGGCAAAAGTATCCGAAGGAGACAAACTTACGGGCAAAAGGGTATTCGAGCTCTGAGTCCTTATGCATCTTGGAGCCGATAACGATGTCGGCGTCCTCCTGCTCCATAGCCCTGACAAAACCTTCGATAAGATCGGGAGACAGATCAAGATCGGCATCAATAAAGCCTACTATCGATCCTCTTGAATGCTTGACGCCCTCGCAGATTGCTCCGCCCTTACCGCGGTTTACTTCATAGCCACAGGGAACAATGTGAAGGTCTGATCCGGCGGCCTCTTCTATCTCGCTGCCGGTCGTATCCCGGGAACCGTCATTAACGGCCAATATCTCGTAGTCATCCCCTGCAAAGCTTCCGACAGCTTTGCTTATTACAGCTAAGTTATCTCTGATATGTCCCGCCTCGTTGTAGGCAGGAACTATAATGCTCAGCATCAGATCCGCATGTCCCTTCGTCTTTAGGATTTTGCCGCAGGTATTTTATCACAGATAATCCACAGGGCGCTACTGTCAAAGCGCTTCCTTAGCCTTGAGCACTGCGATAGCCAGCTGATCTGCGCATGAGGTGCCCTTAAAGCCGCAGATATTGCCCTTAAGCTTACCTGCGATCTCATCTGCTGTCATACCGTCACAGAGTTTGGATACAGCCTTGAGATTGCCGTTGCAGCCTCCGTCAAATACTATGTTTGAGACCTTGCCATCTTCGCTGATATCAAATTCAAGATTGTAGGCGCATACGCCCTCCGGTCTAAACTTATAATGCATATTGCCCCCTTATCCGTATGTGAATCCTATGGTAGGATCCCTGTATTCCTTGCATCTTAATTCAAACGATTCCATGGATTCCTTCTCAAAGAGAGGGCGGCACCCGTCAAGTCCCAGGAAATCCAAAGCCTTCTTTGTGAGGAGCGGATTTAATATGAACAGAGGTCCTATAAGATATGTTGCAAGGAAGTTATTGTACCTGTAGCCTTCCTCCTTGGTAGTCTTGTTTATACCATCGCCGCGCTCAGCGGTAAAAAGTCCCTCCGGCTTGGGGAACACGCTCTGCCTCTTATCCTCGTCTATAAAGAAGGACAGCCCGAACAGACTCTTATATCCAACTACATCGATATCCTTGAACTGGCCTATCCAAAGGGAGTTATATCTGTGCATCATGTGCCTCTCGGCATAAGTCGGGAAAAGCCCCAGACAGGGGATCTTAGTCCCGTCCTCAAGGAGGATATATTCGCCGAAGATCTCTATTGCATTGCCTGTTATAAGGAATAACTGTCCACGTTTTATGAGCTCTGCTATCCTGTCCTTGTAGGGAGTAAGAGCCTTGACCACAAGCTCCTGCCCTGCTTCCGTCGTTGTGCCCATATAGATCATGGCGATGTCGTCATGCTCTGCAAAATAAGGCACTGATTTAAGATCGGTGTTAATGACCTCTATGGCGCCATCCGAAGAACGCCTCAGGTATTCTACATTCTGAAGTTCTGCATAAAGACAGCAGATCTCAGGGAATAAAACTTCTATCTTCATTTGTCATCACCTATCCCTTCGATCTTGCGGCATCTCTCCTTGATTATGTTCCTGCAGTCATCTACCAGATCAAAGGCATCGATCCCGCAGAATACATAGACATCGTCACCGGATTTAAGTTCAAATTCTCTTGCTGCCCTGCGCTCGTCAATGTCGCAGTGTATCTTCTCTTCCGGTACTCCGGCATAAAGTAGTCTCAGTTTAAAATCCAGGGCTCTCGGGCCTGTGCAGACACACATATCGATGAGAGGATCGTTCATCATCTCGAAGTCGCAGTCATACATCCAGCAGGTATTCTCTGACCAGTCTCTCTTATCCGTGTAGCAGGAGATAAGGAGGAACAGTCTCTTATGCCCGGGCAGGCGCCTTACATAATCCGTGGCTCTTGTGACAGCCAGGGCGTTCATCTCCTTGGCAAGCTGCTGTGTGACGGACATGGTGCCTATCTGCTCCCTGTTAAATCTGGACTTAGGTACCTCTATCTTATCCATCATGGTCTTAAGCTCATCAACGGGAGTGCCCAGCTCTCTGAACAGAGCTGCCACCATTACCGCATTATAGATATTAAATATACTGTCATTGGGGATATGGTATGTGCCGGTCCCCTCCTTGTCAGTGATCTTGACCGTCATATTCTCGTAGTCGATGTCATGACCGGAATAATCATAGTCGTGAGACTTGAAGGAACAATCGGGACAATGAGCCTTGCCGATGTGGTGATATCTTCTGTAATCATAGACCAGCTTGCTCCCGCAGACAGGACAGATCCTCATATCATTGATGAGATTCTCACATTCGGTTACATCTGTTGGCAGTTTCTCGATGCCGCAATAGACCCTGGGGTTTCCGGGTGCTACACGGCTTGATATCAGGTCATCGGCATTAACGATAAGTTTACTCTTATCCGGTATATTCTGAGTCAGGATCCAGGCGATATAATCCGGATGAGCATTACGCATTATCGAGTCCCTGAACAGATTGGTAATTACTATATAATCAGGTTTTACATGGGGGAAGATCCTTGGAGCGGATCTCTCGTCCACTTCGAGTACTGCGATGGATGCTTTGGTCCTGCCGCTAAGCTTGGCTCCTTCCAGAAGACAGGAGCTGATGCCCGCCTCAAGATTGGAACCATACCTGTTGCAAATGACCTTTTTGCCCTGAACTGCAAAGGCATCGCAGATCATGTTGGAGCACGTTGTCTTGCCGTTGGTTCCCGTAACACAGATGATAAGCTCGGGCTTGCCTATCCTCGCAAGAAAGTCGGGACAGAGTTTAACTGCCAGCTTGCCCGGAAAGTTCGTGCCGTTATGCTTAGTTATCCTCAGCGCCAGGATCGACAGCTTGGAGAGCCAAAGCGCAAAATAAAATCTGATCTTACCCAATTTCTACCTCCAAAGATAAAACATAAACATTATACTCTAATTCCCTCATCTAAAAATCCCTGTTTACAAATCCCGATTCATTTTATATAATCACGCTCATGATGAACATTTGGTCTACAAGCTTTAACTTTTGGTTTTTTGCCTTTACATAAAGACAATCCATATTTCACTGCCTGTAGATACACTTGTAAGATAGAATAAAATATTGAGCCCCGCAGTGAAAGTTGCGGGGCTTTTTGATATCAGGAGGATATTATGACACAGAAAGAATCATCCAAGAGGATCGAACAGATCGACGAAGAGATCGCAAGTCTCGTCGAGGAGAGACTCACCATCTGCAAGATCGCTGACAAGGATCTGACAAGATCCGAGATCGCCCTCAAGTGCAGACGGTACGAAAGAGACTTCCTGTCTTCGCTTGCATCTAAGCACAGTCCCTACGACAACTATGAAAGAGTCTTATTCTCTACCTTATTCAGCCTTAATCATTCCTACAAGAATTCTAATTACGGCACCAACAAGGAGCTTGCTGAACAGATAAAAAGAGCTCTAGAGACCACTCCCAATGAATTTCCCAGATCAGCTATGGTCGCATGCCAGGGCATCGAAGGCGCCTATTCCCAGATCGCAACAGACAAGATCTTTAAGAATGCCAACATAATGTATTTCAGAACATTCGACGGTGTATTCCAGGCAGTTGAATCCGGCCTCAGCGAATACGGTATCCTCCCCATCGAGAACTCCTCGTATGGTTCAGTCACACAAGTATACGACCTTATGCTCGGTCATAAATTCCATATCGTCAGAGACTATAAGCTCCGGATATCTCACAGGCTGCTTGCCAAACCCGGCACCAGGTTCGAAGATATCAAGGAAGTGTATTCCCATAACCAGGCTATTGGTCAGTGCTCCCGTTTCCTTAAGGAGAACAGCAATATCAAGATAACGATCGTGGAGAACACCGCTGTTGCTGCTAAGACAGTAGCAGATTCTGACAGAACAGATGTAGCTGCCATCTCATCACCTGACTGCGCCTCTTTATATGGTCTTGAGATCATCAGGGAGGATATCCAGAACACAGATAACAACTACACAAGATTCATCTGCATATCCAAGGATCTCAAGATCTTCCCCGGTGCATCCAAGACATCTATTATAATGGCCCTGGGTCATACACCCGGTGCTCTTGCAGATACACTTGCCAAGTTCTCATCCTTAGGACTTAATCTCACCAAGATCGAATCAAGGCCTGTAGCAGGATCTGACTTCGAATTCATGTTCTATCTTGACTTCGAAGCCCAGGTCTATTCTCCCGAGGTAGTAGACCTCTTATGCCAGCTTGATTCCGAGCCTACCAGATTTGCTTATCTTGGAACATATATCTGAAAAACCGTAAGCTAAACAATTTAAAATGAATATAAGGACTGACTCCTTGCCAGGCAAGGGATCAGTCCTTTTAGTTTGCATATAAAAACCCGGAAGTTTTTGCTGACTTCCGGGCTTAATCCTGATAAAGATTTAACTTATCTTACAAGAGCCTCAGTCTCCTGAGCGATAGCAAGCTCTTCGTTTGTAGGGATAACGCAGACTGTTACCTTGGAAGTAGGCTTGGAGATGATAGCCTCCTTACCTCTTAAGCCATTGTTGGCCTCGTCATCGAACTCAACGCCCATGAACTCCAGGCCTTCACACATAGCCTTTCTCATGTGATCTGTGTTCTCGCCGATACCTGCTGTGAAGACGATAACGTCAACACCGCCCATAGCAGCTGCATAAGAACCGATGATCTTCTTGCCCTGATATGCAAACATATCAAGTGCGAGACGTGCTCTCTCGTTGCCCTCGTTAGCAGCCTTCTCCAGATCTCTGAAGTCTGAAGATACACCGGATACACCCTGAACACCGGACTTCTTGTTGAGGAGTGTATCTACCTCGTCAGGAGTAAGGTTCTCATTCTTCATAAGGAAGGGAACGATAGCAGGATCGATATCACCTGTACGTGTTCCCATGCAGATACCAGCAAGAGGTGTAAGACCCATTGAGGTATCCTGGCACTTGCCGTCAGCTACTGCTGCAAAAGAAGATCCGTTGCCCAGGTGGCATGTGATTATCCTGAGGTCTTCGAACTTCTTGCCTAAGAAATCAGCAACTCTGTGGCTTACATATCTGTGGGATGTGCCATGGAAACCGTAACGGCGGATGGAATACTTCTCGCTTAATTCATAAGGGAGAGCATATGTGTATGCCTTGGCAGGCATTGTCTGATGGAAAGCTGTATCGAATACTGCAACTTGGGGTGTGCCCTTGGGGAGTACTTCCTCGCATGCCTCAATACCGATGAGGTTTGCAGGATTGTGGAGAGGTCCTAAGGGAAAGCACTCTCTGATAACGCGCTTAACATCGTCGTTAACGATTACGGACTGGCTGTAGTACTTACCGCCGTGGAGCACTCTGTGTCCTACTGCTGCGATCTCGGATACATCTGAGATAACGCCGTGATCAGCATCTACCAATGCATCCAGGATCATCTGAACTGCTACCTTGTGGTCAGGCATGGGTTCAGTTGATACGAACTCATCCTTATCCTGAGGCTTATATGTGAGCTTACCGTCAATACCGATACGCTCAGCGTTACCCTTGGCAAGAACATCGCCTGTATCTACATCGAAGAGCTGGAACTTTGCAGAAGAGCTTCCGCAGTTGATTACTAAGATTTTCATTATGGATTCTCCTTAAGTTATTTATGCATTAGCTGCAGCCTGAGCCTGAACAGCTGTGATAGCAACAGTACCGACGATATCATCAGCATTGCATCCACGGGACAGATCGTTTACAGGGAGTGCAAGACCCTGTAATACAGGGCCATAAGCGGGTGCCTTTGCAAGTCTCTGAACGAGCTTGTAGCCGATATTACCTGCTTCGAGTGAAGGGAATACCAGTGTGTTTGCGTGACCTGCAACCGGGCTTCCGGGTGCCTTGAGCTGACCTACCTCTTCAACGAGAGCTGCATCAAGCTGGAGCTCACCGTCTACTACGAGATCAGGATACTTCTCATGAGCGATCTTAACGGCATCTGCAACCTTGGTAACATCGTCGTGCTTTGCAGAACCGTAGGATGAGTATGAGAGCATGGCAACCTTTGCAGGAGCGCCAATGAACTGCTCGAAGGAATCTGCAGAGAGCTTGGCGATCTCTGCAAGCTTGGCAGAATCGACATCAGTATTAACAGCACAGTCAGCAAAAATGAACAAACCGTGCTCACCGAGATCACAATTAGGTACATCAAGGAGGAAGAATCCTGATACAGAGGAGATACCGGGCTTTGTCTTAAGGAGCTGGAGAGCAGGAAGGATTGTGTTGCCTGTGGAGTGGCATGCACCTGATACGGCACCGTCTGCATCACCGCACTTGCACATGAGGCATGCATAGAACATGTAGTCTGTCTCCATCTTCTCGGCAGCCTTCTCGGGGGTGACGCCCTTCTTCTGAGCCTTTTCGATCTCAGCCTGAGTCTCTTCCTCGCTAAGACCCTTCTTCTCAGCCTTCTTCTTTGCTGCAGCTACCATAGTATCTATGCCACGGAGCTCTACGAACTTATCGATGTACTTCTGCTTATTGGGGTCATTGAAGGGGTCAACGATGGTTGCACCTGTAATGTCGTAACCTTCAGAGTTCTTAGCGATCTCTTCGGGAGTACCGATAATAATGAGGTTTGCCATGTCTGCCTTGAGGATCTTCTCAGCAGCTTCAAATGTTCTCTTGTCCATGGACTCAGGAAGAACGATCGTCTTCTTGTCAGCCTTGGCTCTGGCCATGATGTCATCAATAAATGCCATAGTTATATCTCCTTTGTATTAATAATAGTCATAACCTAAAGAGTATACTCTTGGCAGTTTATATTTTCAATTAACAGGAATAATATAAAAACCATATTTTAAGGCAAAGGAAAGAGCTGCAGGCACCCTCAAGGATGCCGGCAGCTCCAACCCTGCATGAACGAAAAAGAGATTATTGCACAGAACCCGTCCTGCCTGTAAAAAGCGAGATGAATGCCACTACGGCATTGATCACACACCAGAATGACCATACGGCAAGATCAGAGAAACTTCCATGTTCGACAAAACCTATCAAAGCTGCAAGCCCGAACAGGATGATGAGGGCTATGCTTCCACCCTTACCCTGTGACTTCCTTGTAGCAACCGAAACTATTCCTCCCGTCAACATAAGGACCGCAACCGCAATACCGGCAGAACCGGATACTTCTCCACTGTCTGTCAGGATATTAGATAATCCCGCTGCGCAAGACTGCAAGGAAACGATTGCAAAAAGGATTATGGATAAGATCCCTGATACCAGTTTCCATATCTGCATAGATTACTTCTCCGTTCCTATAATTCTCACTGAGCAGAAAAAACTATTGGATCAGAATCAGCGATAGTAGCGTAGGAATCCGAATCGTAAATATGGAATTTAAGCTCGACGTCCTCGATTGATTCGATACCATTCTCTTCCAGATCACTGGATAAGATAGTGATGTCATCAATCGCCTTCTTGCCATCATAAACCTGTGTTGAGAATACAGGATTCATCATGAATCCGTTTATGGACATATTATCAACATTGATGCCGACATTTCTTCCGGAATTGTTCTCAACATAAAGAAGTATAGCTGTTCCCCAGAATGAATTCTCGTCAACTGTCTTGCCGACGATCCTTATGCCGCCCTCGTTGTATAATTCGGTACCGGCATCATTAGGAGTGGTATCCATATTGCTGAATTCTGATGTCTGTATCTCTGCATATTCTCCGCTGAATATCTGAGAATAATTGGAATCATATGCATGGAAATACATCTCGATCCTGCCTACAGAATCTATACCTGCAGCATTAAGCTCCGTTGAGGACAGATACATTGTCTCATTAGCACTCTTGCCTGCCGCAATATCGCAGGCAAACAGATCAGTTATCATATAATCGTTTACTATCAGCGCGTCACATCCGATCGTGTAATCAGAATCAGAGGTATTCTCGATAAGCAGCTTGATGCCGTCTCCCCAGATGCTGTCTGTTGTATATTCCTTAGCTGTGATCTTGATCCCTGCAGTATCTACCAGTACCTGCTCCTCAATAGTAGGAGTTGATGATGCTGTGGAAACGACCTCCCCTACGCCTTCAGCAACTGCAGAATTATCAGATGATACGATATCCTTGGTAGTGTCATCCGAAGAGCCGCTGCCCATAGCCATAAAGGCAAATGATGCAAATGTTGCCACTGTTAAGATCGATGCGATGATCTTCTTCATAATTGTTCCTTCCTTTCCATCTTTTTTATTATCAGTGACGCCATGAGAATCGCTATTATCTGAACAGTGATATCAATGACATCAAAGGTAAACATGTTAGCGGAGAATAGTTGTAAGATCTCAGTTATGGATGTAAACAGGACTGACAGTATGATCACAAGTCTAAGATCCCTTTTGTATACGCCTATTGCCGCATATAGGACAAATACCAGTGCGTAAGCCCATACAAGATCCGGCACATAGTTATTGACCAATGCTGGTACCGCGCCGGAATGTCCCCTGAGACCCGTTACTGAATAAACGATCACAGATACAAACGAATAGGGTTTGCTGACTATATAGATGAGAGTCCCTACTGCCAGCGGCACGATAATGTTTAATGCATATAAGAACTTACTCCTGATTCCACCATCCTCCTTGCCATGCATATAACGCAATTCGATTCTATCAGGCGGCATTCAGGATTTGGTGTGCCGGGAGCACACATGCGATCAGCTATGAATGCTAAATAAGTGTCAATTCGGAGGGCGGAACAGACACTAGATATGCATTTACGTCTCCAAATGCTAAATCAGTGTCTGATATGAGGCTGACTTTGACAATAAAAACGCATTCAGGGTAGGTTTACCTTGTGGCAGGATGATGCTGATCAATTTAAGACCGGCATCTGGTGGTCTTCAAGAAGGCTGTTTAATTCTATTAGGGATAAATGCTTGTTAATAGCATATATGATGAGGCTGTCACGGATGCTCTTGGCATAGAGTATTCCTTCCTCCGTGATCTCCAAAGCTCTTTGACATTCGGCAAGGTCCATTCTGCATGCTATCGCGATGGCGATTATCTTATCTCTGCCCGGATTCTTCCTTCCGTTTAGGATCTGATAGAGATATGTTCTCTCGATACCGCTCTTTTTTTGCATGTCAGTAATAGCGATACCCTTATGCTCAAGAATAGTGTTAATATACCCGGCGAAATCCTTAGGATATTTGTCTCTGATCTGCTCAAGATACATATCGATTTCCTGGGGAGCATCCACCTTTTTAAGCTGCTGCATAAGATCGTTTGTATTATCCGTCATGATAGCTTTCCTTTTGTGATATATAATTGTTGCATGCTTAGCTTGTCCGAATACAAAGAATTATATCACTACGACAGTAAACGCTGTCTTGTGATCAATGAACTGACCGGAGTGGTCTATATGAAGAAGACTCTTACCACATATGATGAGTCTGTATATAACTATCTTAAGGATAATAAGGACAGTCATATCCCGGAAGTGTTTTTTATAGCCAAGGATGGCAATGGAAATCTTGTTGTGATCGAGGAAGTTATCCAGGGCAATACATTCGATGTGCTCATTGGCGACAGCACTATATCAGACAAGGACAAGCTTAAGTATTTCCTGGAAATGTTAGATGGACTGAACTTCCTGCACAGCGCACCACAGCCTATAATCCACAGAGACCTTAAACCTTCCAACATAATGATAACCAGCAAAGGAGAGGTCAAGATCCTGGATTACGATGCAGCCAAGATCTATAAGCCTGATCAGAATTCCGACACTACACACCTGGGCACCGAAGGCTTTGCCGCACCGGAGCAGTACGGATTTATGCAGTCAGATCCCAGGAGCGATATCTATGCTGTCGGCAAAATGCTCATCAAGGCATTTCCTGACAACAAACGCATACATCAGATAGGCATCAAAGCTACAAGTTTTGATCCCAATGACCGTTATGCAGATGCGAGAGAATTGTCAGATGCACTGGCAGGAAAGATAAGTCCGTCGCTCAAACTAAAGCCTCTCTTCCCTCCGCCGGGGTTCAGGACCCGTACATGGTGGAAGATAATGCTGGCACTTATAGGGTATCCGCTCTTTATCTTTATGATCATGGGTATGAAAGTTGAAGGTGGTTCTTTGACAGATACCTTGTATTATATGATAGCCGTAGGGATGATCGTATTCACTTCCATCGATATATGGACTTCGTGGACCGGTATCTACGATATACTCCCCTTTGTCACAAGTAAGGACATCTTCCTTCGGGTGCTTTTTAAGACTATATTCACTTGCATTGCAGGCATAATCATAATAGTCGTATCCCTCTGCATTACAGGGGTCATAGGTCTGTTTATCAGTTAACTTGTTGCTAGTCTTACGGCGAGATTCTCTGATGCATAGAATACATATCTCTCGTCTTCTTCGCGGAAGATCATGTAGAGTGCCGGGGAGGATGCGCGGCTTGCGACACGGATACCGATGGAATTTGCTATGGTGGTATAGAGGTCAAGATTGCCTGTGAGATATGCGATCTCCATGGCATCCGTCATGGCATCGTAATTGGTCATGCCATCGTAATTACCCGTGGTTATCCTGTAGTAGGAATAAAGCCTGCCGGAATTGAGGATGCAGTTTATAAGTTCGTTAAGATAGAAACTATCAAGTTCCCCCATCTCTGCCAGATTACGCAATGTTCTTGTATTCTCACCCACATCGAAGGAGGCTGTCTCAAGTCCGGTATAGATATATACCCAGCCGTTTTCGCCCTTCCTTACGGCATAAGCATAGAAGGGGTAGCCTGCTCCGGCAGCGCCTCCTTTTACAAGTGCCAGGGCATTATTGTAGCTGCCGGAAGGCAGGAGCCCGTTAAGCTCAAGATCGTATATGAGCTTAAGGTCTATGTCTGACAGTTTAACGGCTTCCAGATCAGTCTCCTGCTGCTCTTCGGGAATAAGGTCGCTGTCAGAAGCACCGCTGAGATTGCCATAGATCAGCTCCAGGCTTGCTTCGTCCAAATCTTCCTCATGACTGTCATCGTCGTCAACACTGGCATAGAGAGTATCCACATATCTTGCCACACTGAGCATCTCGGGCTTGATATAACCGTCCTGGTCAAATACGACTTCGACCATGTTTCTAAGTTCTTCGTAATCTTCTGTGCTTCCATATACGGAATAGAATTCCACATAGGCATCAAGCCAGTCTATAAGAGCTCTGTTGGTGACTATATCTTCATCCATGTCCTCAGATACAAAAGCTCTGTATCTGCCGTCTGTTAACCTGAACCGCTCTGTTACTTCATTCTTAAGGGCGATGGCGGAGCTCCTGTCCCCTGCCTTGATATAGCACTTAAGGAGCAATGCCTGGTCTGACAGACTGTATATGCCTGACTCTTCGTCAACCTGTGTCACCAGTCTTCCTGCGATCTTATAGTATGTGGGGATTAGCACTCCGTCAGATGCATCCTGGAGCATAAGCTTCTTGGTCCTGCTGAACAGGTAATTTGACACGATGTTGTTGTCAGATGCAGCCTTCTGCCAATCGTATGTATATTCGGCATAGGGAGGGCTATATAACTCCAGCTTGACCTTGTTGCCGTATTTGGAAGCATAGTACAGATAACCTGCTACTCCGGCTATTACCAGGACTGCTGCAACCGCTATCAATATCAGCTGCTTTGTGCCAAGACGTTTCATTGATAAAAACTGCTCCGATAAATATAATATCAAGTATTATAACAGACAGAGGTAGTTGTCGATGCGTGTTATCGGTATTATTGCGGAATTTAATCCCTTCCATAACGGCCATAAATATCTGATAGAGGAAGCCAGGAGGATCTGCGGGAATCCGAGAGCCATCGTCATGCCAATAATAAGCGGACCGTTTACCCAGAGGGGGCTTCCCGCCCTTCTGCCTTATGAAGTAAGGACTAAGCAGGCTCTGTCCTGCGGAGCTGACCTGGTATTAGAGCTTCCTTTTACCTTTGCCTGTGCGCCTTCCTCCAGATTTGCCATGGGCGCAGTATCCACCCTGATCGCTACAGGGGTCATAACGGATCTCGCCTTCGGAGTTGATATCGAAGATCCCTCAGTCTTAATAGATATTGCAAGACTTGATTTTGAAAGTGACCCGGAATTTACTACTAAGCTCCGGGAAGGCCTTGACAGCGGCCTTTCCTTTGCCTCTGCAAGAAGCGCTGCCATAAGCAGCCTTACAGGGAAAGATCTCAGCAAAGAGCTCTCTTCACCTAATGCGATCCTGGCATTAGACTATCTCATCGCCCTCAGAAAACTGGGAAGGCTTGATGATATCAATCTGATCATGGTTCCAAGAGCAGGATCTGATTATTCCTCCAAGGAGATCAATGGTTCTTTTGCCAGCGCTACTGCTCTGAGAGTTAATCTGCTGGATAACTGCGCTCCTGATTACGGTTCCTCCAAAGTCCTGGATACCCTTGCAGGATACATGCCGGACTCAGCCCTTGCCATTCAGCTTGCATATAAGACAGGTAATGATTTTGCTTATCCTGATATAGGCAAATACTTAAGGCAGAGCCTTATTACATTCTCCGGAATGTCAGATGAGGCACTGGGAAGCATTGCCTATGTTAACGATTCCATATCCGGCTACCTTAAGAACTTCGCCCGGGATATAAGGCCGGGAGATATGAATAGCCGGGATTACAGCGGGAGTCTTTTCGAATCGAAGATAGCTACCAGAAGATACGCCATAACCAGGATAGAGCGCACTCTGACAAGCGCAATAGCAGGCCAGCAGGAGCATATGCTCAGTATAACCGGACCTTCTTATATAAGGGTATTAGGCTTTAACCATGAGGGCAGATACTGCCTTAAGATCATGGGCAAATGCAGCAAACTCCCAATATTCCACAATGCATCAGACGCGTTGGAACTGATGTCTAAAGATCCTGATATCAGGGAGATATTCGAGCTTGATATGCGGGCCAAGGCGATATGGAGAGAGTATGCAGGTCAGGATATGGCACTTGACTGGAAGACAGTCCCTGTTAAGTGCTGAGATACTTCATGAAGGCTTCCTTGTTATCAGCGGGAGCTTCCTTAGGACGGCCGAGATCAGATCTTGAACCAAGGCTGCATTTAACTTCGATAAGAGACAGCTCATCCTGGCTGTTTGCAAGAGCAAGTTCCCTGTCTAAGTCCTCCAAACAAGAGACAGATACGGCATGAGGATATCCGCAGGACA
>AUXO017882764.1_pt1 | contig 16893 bp, 15 predicted proteins | sample 768731 | NCBI WGS metagenome assembly AUXO01 (sample SAMN02715735, study PRJNA202380) | gut metagenome | biome: sheep rumen | host: Ovis aries | place: New Zealand: Palmerston North
ATATGATAAAAAGCACAAAGATGTTGAAGAGACTAGGAGCTACTTTTTTAGTTGTGCTTATGAGTATAGAATCTTTTGCCGCCGTAGTTGGAGACAATGACGGCGCTGCGTTTATCACAAAAGCCGAGTTCGACTCGATGAAAAATGACTTTCAAAGTCAGCTTGACCGTTACAACTCATCCCTTGATAATAAAATTGATGGGGCGATAGCAGCCTATCTTTCAGGAATCGGCATCCAATCAAAAGTAGAATTAAAAAATCTCGTTGACAATTATCAAGACATGAAATGGGTAAATACTTATAAAGTTTATGGCGTGTGGCGAAAGTGGAGTTCATTTACATCAAAAACAGAAAAGATAACAAATGACTGGTATGTGCCAGAACTGAATGAGAAACGATTGGGTCTACGTGGGGATTCTGGAAATACTACTCTTTACGATTCTTTGTATGTGACCGATGGTTTTGGTGTTCTTGCTTTGGATCTTGCTCCACAACAGCTTCATAATGGCTTGACTATTGGTGCTAGGAACTTGAGCGAAACTCGGAATTATCATGCGCCAACCTTGTACCTGCGGTTTGACAAAGATGTGGCAACAGGTCGCTACTTTTTACAGTCGTCCCCTTATCGAAATGCATACACTTTAATGAATGTTCAATATTTTAATGTCCATAACGCTGTGGGGGCATCAAACTGGTACTTAAATCGAGAGCGTGTTGCGATTTTTGATTTTGATCAGGAACCAGTACTCGAATTCTATGACACTTCTGGCCGGCAAGTATATAATTGTAAATTCTATTGGGAACAAGTGGGATGGCAGAAAACAAGCGGTTGGTCTCGACCAACTTTTGACAATTTTCAATTCCCATATATGTGGCTAGATGACACAGCGTATACAAAGAGTGGTGAAGAACGGTGGAAGGAGTTTCAAAATAAGAATCCGAATGGTATGATCTCGTCATCTGTTAATGACATGTGCGATGGTTATTATGAAAGGGGTGTAACTTATCAATTGTTAGATAAAAACACTCAAAGTCAGCAAGATGACTATCTGCATAAAATGATGCTCGGGAAAGATAATGGCACCATTGTCAACGCAGGTTATGCAATTACTACAAATGGATCACAAAGCTTAGATTTTTCTTTGGCAACTGATTCTGTCATTGGTGATTTTAAAGTGTCTAAGGCTAATTTTTCGAATGTCTTATATAAGGACGTTAATAGCCTTTCTGATAAGCGTGCTCAATTTTACTATACGCCAACAGTAACGATTCCTGTATCACTTCAATTACCTGTATGGCCTTCTCTCGCTCTAAAAAGTATTAATTCACGGCACTTTAGTTATGAAAATGCACCTCTAACTTTGGGCCAAGGATTGCCAATAGCTAAAAATATATCGTCAAATGGCTTTCTTCATATAAATGCTACTTATGATACAAAAAGAATTATAAGCACTTATACAAGTAAGGGCATTGCTGTAGATGTGGCTGACCGCACATTTACTGATAATGGAGTAAAGTATTTTGAAGGCTATGATGATGATGTGGATCCAAATCGTACAACTAGTACTTTTAAGTCATTACATAATGTGACTGTAAATAATACAGCAAAAACGCTTAAATTAACCATCCCTGTGAAGAAAGAAGATAATGTCTGGCTTCGTATAGCACCTGATACAACTGATGGCGGTTATTATGCTACACTTAAAGATTTGAAAGTGACTCTTGTATCTCAATAAGAAAAGAGAATAGATCAAAATTATCTAATTTGAAATTGACATTGGTGTCAAATAGTTAATTGTTCTGATATATTAATTTGAATTGAAACGACGGGTCTTTACCCGTCATTTTTAATGTTTTTTACGGATCGCTCTTGATATTTTGTTATATTTCACTATAATTAATTAAGTAAGTATTTTTAAATATAGTTCATAGTATTAACGGATAAATAAAGGACAATCATGGAAAAAATAGTATTAGAGAATAATAAGTTTTTAGTTACGTTAATTCCTCTTGGTGCGACGCTCACATCTTTTTATGTGAAGGCAGCCGATAGAGATCTCGTGCTTGGTTTTGATGATCCTATGATGTATCTTGATAAGAGGTCAGCGTCCATGGGAAAGTCAGTAGGAAGGTGTGCGAACCGGATAGGAAATGCTAGATTTACACTTGATAATGTAGAATACACTTTACTTGCAAATAATGGACCAAATACACTTCATGGTGGTGAAGTTCGATTTGGAGATAGAGAGTGGGATATAAAAGAAAGGTCAGATACAAAAGTTACATTTATCTATGATAGTCCACATATGGAATCTGGTTTTCCAGGAAACCTTAAAGTAACAGCTACATATGAGATAATAGATGATACTCTAATTATTACATATAGTGGGATAAGTGATAGAAACACGATATTTAATATGACTAATCATGCTTATTTTAATTTCGATAAAGAGAAGAGTGACATTTTAAGTCATGAACTTTTAATACCTGCAAAAAGCGTCAATCTAAATGACATTAATGGCATGGCGATGGATAAGACAATAGCTGTCGATGGGACTCCATTTGACTTTACATCTTTTAAAAAGATAGGAGAGAATGTCTCTGCGAATGGCATGGAACTTCGAGAATATTGCAAAAAAGTATATGAAAATATGAATGAAAGTGATATCGTCGGGAAAAATGTGCTTGTAGATAATATAGATACAAATTATCTTTATGAAAATATGAATGAAAAAGTTTTGTGTGAACTTAAAAATGAAGCAATAAAAATGACAGTGTCAAGTGATCTACCTTCAGTTCAGATTTATACTGGAAAGGCTCTTGATGTAGATGGAAGAGAAGGACATTATGGAAGTTATGCAGGAATCGCAATCGAACCACAGTTTTGCCCAAATGCAATCAATTATAATGATTTTATAAAGCCAATACTTAAAGCCAATACACTTGTATCACATACGATAAAGTATAAAGTAGATATTTTATAATGAGGTGCTTATGAATTCAAATGATTTAAAAAAATTTATTAATGGAGATGACTTTGAAAAAATTGTTGCAGATATTTATTGTGGTTTGAAAAAAGAAGACATAGAAGAAGAGAGAGAGAGATACATAAAACTTGTAGATAAAGCGGTATCACTCTATGGTGAAGGTGACTACCATATCATATCATCACCTGGAAGAGTTGAGATAGGTGGTAATCATACAGACCATCAAAAAGGACAAGTCATAGCAGCAAGTATCAACCTTGATAATCTTTGTGTGGTAAAAGCAAGAAGTGATATGAAGGCGAAGTTTTATGATGATGTCTTTGGGATGAATGAGATTGACTTAACTGACCTAACTATACATGAAGATGAAAAAGGAAATACTAAGTCGATAATTAGAGGCATTGCAGCAAGGTATAAGGATTTGTCATATGCCATAGGCGGATTTGAAGCTTGTCAAGATATGAAAGTGCTCGTTGGATCAGGGCTTTCATCAAGTGCTTGTTTTGAGATACTTATCACAGAAATATATAATTATCTATATAATGAAGATAAACTTGGACCAATTGAACGAGCTATCATTTCACAGTGGGTAGAAAATAACTTTTTTGGTAAGCCTTGTGGTCTTATGGATCAGATGGCTATATCTGTAGGAAGTTTTGTACATATAGATTTTTATAATGACAAACCAAAGATACGAAAGAATTCATTTTCTTTTAGTGATTATGGATATAAATTACTTATCGTTAATACAAAAGGAAGCCATGCGGATTTGACAGCTGAATATGCAGCGATACCAGGAGAGATGAAAGAGATAGCAAAGTATTTTGGCGAAGAATACCTATCAAGAGTTGATGAAAATGAGTTTTATAAAAATATAAAAGACATAAGAGATAAAGTTAAAAATGATAGGGCGGTGCTTAGAGCACATCACTTCTTTGAAGAGAATAAAAGAGCGGAAAAGCTTGATAAAGCGCTTAGCGATTATAACATTGAGCGTGTCTTAAACCTTATGAAAGAGTCTGGCGAATCAAGTTATAAGTATCTGCAAAATGTATATGCGGCAAGTGATGTGAAAAATCAGGGAATTGCTCTTGCCCTTGCTCTTTCAGAAAGAGTAATTGAAAATGATGGCATATGCCGTGTTCAAGGTGGTGGATTTGCAGGGACTATTCAAATTGTTGTTGAGAATGAAAAAGTATCAAAGGTTATAGAGAATATAAGTGAGATATTTGGAAAAGATTCTATTATAGTGGCGGAGATAAGGAATTCTGGAACAAAACTGATTGTATAGTTAGAAAAAACATAATGAACGAGCATTTTACAAGGTTTTTCGCTACTTGAAAAAAGTCTTATTTTATAGTATAGTAAAGAAATATGAAGATAGAGAGATTAAATGAAAATTCTATAGCGCTTATCATGGATAATAATGATTTGAAAGATAGAAATATAAAGCTTCAAGATTTGACATATGGATCAGAAAAATCAAGAGAACTTATGGTAGAACTTGCAAATCTTGCAAAAAATGAGCTTGATTTTAGTATTGATACACCAATTGCAGTGGAGGCGATACCACTTAAAGATGGCAATATAAAGCTTATAATTACAAAGATTTATGACCCAGATGAACTTGACGCGAGGTTTTCAAGATTTACACCTATGAAAAATGAGATGATGCCAATAGCAATTATGCAGATTCTTGAATCTACTATAGATAAATTTGAAGATGCACTTAAGATGAGTACGGGTAAAAATCTTAATCAAACTGCTGGTATCAATAAACTTGAGATAAGAAGTGATAAAGATATAGTTTGTATATTTGAGTTTGATGAGATAGATAAGGCAAGTGATGCAGCTAAAAATGTAAGTAACATTGATTATGATAGTATCCTTTATAAAGACGAGAAGAATAATAAGTTTTATTTGGTGCTTAGCATAAAGAGCGGCGCTCCAAAAGATGAGCTTACACTTTTCAATAAAGCTTGCAATACTCTTGCAGAATATGGCAGAAGAAAAGAAGGCCATATCGGTATGAATAAAGCTTATTATGATGAGCACTATAAAGTAATCATAAAAGAAAATGCAATAAAAAAATTAAGTATGTTGTAGGTAGGAGGAAAGATTATGTCAATATCAAAAGATATGCTTATGGGAGAAATTCTCGATAATGATAAAGCAGAAACTATTGCAAGTATACTTATGGCTGAGGGGATGCATTGTGTAGGGTGTCCATCAGCACAGATGGAGTCACTTGAGGAAGCATGTATGGTACATGGGATAGATTGTGACGCAGTAGTTTCTAAAATCAATGCGGCTATATCATAATTATATATAGGAGGTAACATATGGCACACAAAGTATCAGATGAATGCATCAAATGTGGAGCATGTGCAAGTACTTGTCCAGTAGGATGTATTAGCGAAGGCGATAAGAAGTATGAAGTAGATGCTAGTGCATGTGTAGACTGTGGAGCATGTGAAGGTGCATGTCCAACAGGTGCAATTAAACCAGAATAAAGCTAAGCCTTGGGTGCGATCCCAAGGCTTTTTCTTTACAACTTTACTTATTTTTGGTAAAATACTTGTATGAATAATGCGTTTTTTAAAGAAGTTGCAGAATGGGCAAAAATACTTGTCATAGCTTTTTTAGTGGCGTTTTTTGTAAATAATGTAATTATAACGAATTCATATATACCTACACCTTCGATGGAATCGAATTTACCAGTGGGAAGCAGGCTTTTTGGATTTAGACTTACATATAAGTTTACAAAACCCAAAAGAGGGGATGTAGTTATATTTGACTATGGTTTTGAATGTAAAAACTGTAAAGAGATGTATCAAAAAAGTGAAGATGATGTGTGTCCGCATTGCAACACTCCTAATAATCACAATAAGAAAGTTCATTTTATAAAAAGAGTCATAGGTATTCCAGGCGATCATATAGAGATAAAAAATGATTATACAGCAGACACAGAGCTTTTTAAAGCGACAATGTTTGAAGATAAGGATTTCAAAGTTCCATGTGGTCATGTATATATTAATGGTGAAAGATATGATGAAAATTATCTCAATGAGCCTATGATAGTCAATGGTTTCTATAAACCGGTAGATGTGACAATCCCTGAAGATACGTATTATTTACTTGGAGATAATCGCAATAATTCTGAAGATGCAAGATTTTGGAAAAATCCATTTATAAGTATTAAAGATATAGAAGCAAAGGCTTATATAATTTATTGGCCACTTAATTGTGTAGGATTTATAAAATAAACTTAAAAGGAGAGATATGTTGAAGAGCAGTGAATATTCACATGAATATCATCATATATTAAAAGATGATAAGTCGTGTAAAGAAAAAGCATATGAGTTTGCAGAAGGCTATAAGAGTTTTATAAGTGCTGTGAAGACAGAGAGAGAATGCGTAAAATATATTCTTAATAAAGCTACATCATATGTAGAGTTTGACGCTAAAAAAGTAAAAGAATTAAAACCAGGCGATAAGTATTTTATAAATAATAGAGGAAAAGCTATAGTACTTTTGACTATAGGAAAAAAGCCACTTAGTGATGGCGTTAATTTTGTTGTATCGCATATAGATTCTCCAAGACTTGACTTAAAGCCAAATCCACTTTACGAAAGCGATGATATAGGCTTCTTTAAGACACATTACTATGGTGGCATAAAGAAATATCAATGGCCTACGATACCACTTTCCATGCATGGTAGAGTTTATAAAGAAGATGGAAGTTTCGTTGATATAAATTGTGGTGAGAAAGAAGAAGATCCTAAATTTATAATTACAGATCTTTTGCCACATCTTGCAAAAGAACAAGAAGGCAGGACGCTTCGAGAGGGGATAAAAGGCGAAGAGCTTAATATCGTTATTGGAAGCCTTCCTATTCAATCTGAAGATGATGATATAAAGTGTAAAGTTAAAGAAAATACACTGAAGATTTTATATGAGACATACGGGATAAAAGAAAAAGATTTTGCTCGTGCGGAGATAGAGTTTGTGCCAGCATACATGGCATCAGACATAGGGTTTGATAGATCGCTTATTGCGGCATATGGCCAAGATGACAGAGTGTGTGCATATCCAGCACTTATGGCAGAAATTGAAAATGATGCACCAGAACTTACAAGCATCACGGTATTTACTGATAAGGAAGAGATAGGCAGTGAAGGTAATACTGGTATGGTATCAGAGTTTTTATTTGATATAGTAGAAGACTTGTGTGATGTTTCGTGCGTAAAAGCGAGAGATGTGTATAGACATTCTATCTGTCTATCAAGTGATGTAAACTCAGCTTATGATCCAACATTTGCTGATGTGTATGAAAAATTAAATTCATCTTATGTCAATAGAGGAGTTGTCCTTACAAAGTATACAGGACATGCAGGAAAGTCAGGTTCAAATGATGCATCTGCAGAAACTATGGCAAAAGTCATAAAGCTTATGGATGATAGAAAAGTAGTGTGGCAGATAGGCGAGCTTGGCAAAGTTGATATAGGTGGTGGTGGAACTATTGCAAAGTATATGAGTCAGAGAAATGTAGATACTATAGATGTAGGAGTGGCAGTACTATCGATGCATTCACCTTATGAAGTTACATCAAAACTTGATATATATCATACTTATTTAGCATATAAAGCATTTTTGCTTAATAAATAATTCTAAATAATATAATAGGAGCATTTATGAAAAAAGTTATTTTAAGTTTATTGACACTTTTGGTATTTACTACACTTATGGCCTGCGGTAATAAAATTAGCGTAGGAGGAGGAACTTATGAAGAAGATCTAGTTACATCTGGATATTATCTTGATAAGGCAAGTCTTTCAGATGCAACATTTGTAGAGACATTATCTAATATCAAAGAGATAAAGAAGCCTTCTTCACTTGGAAAAGTCACACTACCAGATCTTTCGACCATAGAGCTTACAGTTGCACCGATAGAAGAAGTTACAGAGGCTGATATAGAAGCAGAGCTTGAAAGAGAAAGAGATCAAGAAACTACATATAAGCCTGTGACAGAAAAAAGAAAAGCTAAACTTACTGATAAAGTTATAATTGATTTTAAAGGTTTTGTAGGCGGAAAAGAATTTGAAGGTGGAGAAGCTACTGACTTTGAACTTGTCCTTGGTAGTGGACAATTTATACCAGGATTTGAAGATCAAGTTGTAGGGCACAATGCCGGTTCAAAGTTTAGTATCAATGTGAAATTCCCTGATGATTATAAAGAAGAATTGGCAGGTAAAAATGCACGATTTGATATAACTATCAAGTCTATAGAGGAAGCTACGAAACCAGAAGTAGATAATAATTTTGTTGTGGCTCATACCAAGAAAAATTCATTTAATGTCAATGAGTATAAGGAAGAATTAAAAGAAAGACTTATTAAAGAAAGAGAGTTTATGTACAATGAAAGTATGGTGTTTGAGCTTTCTACACAATTACTTGAGAAAGCAACATTTGAACCTACTGAAGAGGCACTTGCATGGCAATTCTCAGCTATAATGGCTATGTACAATGAGCAAGCACAGCAATCAGGATCAAATCTTGCTACACTTATAGCTTCAAGTGGACAGTCAGTAATGGATGTATACAAACAAATTAAGGAATATGCGCCAGAGGCTATAAAGAGTGAGATGCTTATTGATGAGCTTAAGAAGTCATATAAAGTGAGCGTTACAGATGATGAAGTTAAAGAATGGTTCACGATGCTTGCTGATGCATACAATTATGGAAGTCAATTTAATTATGATGAATATGTGCAGCAGATAGGATTTGATAATCTAAAGAAATCAGTTGAGAGTGAAAAAATTCTTATAGAAGCTGCAAAAAAATGCAAGGTAGTTGAAAAAAAAGAAGAAGAGTAGCAGATGAAAGTATTAATTAAAAATGGTACTATAATAGATCCAGTATACAATATAAAAGACAAACGAGATATACTTATTGAAAATCAAAATGTTGTGAGTATCAAGAAGAAAATTACTGATGAAACTGATTATGTAATAGATGCAAAAGGTATGATAGTTTCACCAGGTTTTGTGGATCTTCATGCTAATTTTTGTGATCCAGGTGCGACGGATAGAGAAGATTTGAAATCTGGCTCATTTGCAGCAGCTAAAGGTGGATATACATATGTAGTTTTGGGCGTTGACAATAGACCAGCACCATCAGAAAGTAATGTCATTGACTATATCAATAAGTATAAAAATATAATGCCTGTCAATATCTATCCATCAGCTGCAGTAACAGTTGATAGACAGGGACTTGAACTTGCGGATATCAATTTTTTATATAATCATGGAGCATTTGCATTTTATGATGGGCTTCGCTCTATAGCGGATAAAAATTTATTAAAGAAAGCTATGGATGTGACGAAGTCAAAAGGGAAATTTATATCTATCTATAGTGAAAAAAGTGATAATGTAAAAGTCAGAGGAATACTTGATGGAGCAATTGCAAAAAAACTCGGCATAAAAGGGGCTACACCAGTTGATGCTGAAGTTGAAGACCTTAAAGACAATATAGCTGTTGCGAGACTTTGTGATGCAGTTATAGATCTTGCATATATTACATCAGAAGAATCCATAGAGGTCGTAAAAGATGCTAAAAAAGAAAAACTTATGGTATATGCAGAAGTTCCGGCACTCAATATTTACTTTAATGATAAAGCGATAGATAAATATGGAGCACTTGCGAAACTGCTTCCGCCATTAAGGGAAGAATCAGATAGAGTGGCACTTTGCAATGCTCTTAAAAAAGATGTCATAGATATAATTTCAAGTAATCATGTGCCTATAGAGAAAAAAGATAAAGAAGGAAAGTACAAGGACGCACAAAGTGGGTCGATAGGACTTGAGACAGTTCTTGGAATTTGCGGTAAAGTTTTGGTTAAAGATGGATACCTTACTTGGAAAGATGTCATAGAAAAGATAAGTGTGAACCCTGCCAAGCTTTTTGGGCTTGATAAGAATGGTGCGGGAATGATTGAGATTGATAAACCAGCCAATCTTACTATATTTGATCCAGAAGAAGAGTGGGAACTTTGTGAAGAAGACATAGTATCAAAATCTCACAATACTCCACTTCTTGGACTTCCACTTAAAGGAAAAGTAAAATATACCATATGCAATGGAAAACTTATATATAAGGATCAACATTTAAGTGAGAGAAAGTAGAAAAAAGCAAAAAACAAATAATTTTAAATTGATAATTGCTATAATTATTTTGGTAGTTATAGCAATTATTTCGTTTAATCTATATGAGAGGTATTCTTTTACACGAGAGCATGTGGATTTGAAGGAGTACATAGGTGCAAGTGGTGATGATGTAGCAATATATCTAAATGATGAATTGCAAAAAACTGGAGAAGATGGAAAACGCTATATGGCAAAAAAAATGTATGAAGCTACCTATCTTCCTTTGTCGTTTGTAAAAGAATATATCAATAATCGTTTTTACTATGCAAGAGATATAAGTAAAATTCTTTTCTGTACTCCATACGAAGTGAAGCAATTCGGAGATACAGATATGCATCAGATGGGAAATGCTCCTTATGTAGTATTTCTTGATGAGCCATATCTACTTGTGGATTATGTAAAAGACTATGCCAATATTCGTTATGATATGTATCTTGATGATGAAGTAAAAAGAGTATATGTATATACCAACTGGGATAGTGAAAATATATCTTATCTAAAAGGTCGTGAATCTGTAAGAGTATCTGGTGGCAATAAAAGTGAAGTGGTCACAGATTTAAGGCGTGGAGAAGAAGTTAAGATTCTTGATACCATGACAAAATGGATTAAAGTGAAAACTGCTGATGGATATATAGGATATATAAGAAAGAGTAAGATCTCAAAGATAGAAGAAAGGATTCCAATAAGCGATTTTACAGAGATGGTGAGAAAAAACAATAGACTTTCTGTAAAACCTTGTATAGGTTTCCATCAAGTATTTTCAGTTTATTCTTCTGCCAATCTTACAAATCTTTTAAGCAATACAGAAGGCATGAATGTCATAGCGCCTACATGGTTTGTCATAAGAAGTGATAAAGGGGCTATTGTCTCTCATGCAAGTGATGCTTATGTACAGTATTGCCACAATAAAGGTCTTAAAGTATGGGCAACGCTCAATAACTTTGATATGGGACATTTTGACGAAGAAAAGATATTCTCAAGCTTTAAAAATAGACAAAATATGATAGAACGAATCATCAAAGATGTGACGGTCAATGAGATAGATGGTATAAATCTTGATATAGAAAATGTGCCTATAAGTGCAGGGGAAGACTATACAGAATTTGTAAGAGAATTATCAATAGAATTAGGAAAGATAGGACGCACTCTTAGTGTAGATACATATGTGCCTTATTCGTTTAATGCTCATTATGATTTGTCAGAATATAATGATTTCTGTGATTATGTGATAGTTATGTGCTATGATGAACATTATTCTGGAAGTAAGGAAGCTGGGTCTGTATCATCAATTGGCTATGTAAGAGATGGTATCAATTTGTCTCTTACAAATGTTGATAACGATAAGTTGATTATCGCATTACCTTTCTACACGAGGATATGGACAACATTATCAAGTGGGCAAGTTACATCAGTTGTTGGTGGGTCGCTTGCAATGGAAAATAATGCAAGAAAGAGAGGTATTACTTTTGCTTTTGATGATGCGACATGCCAAAATTATGGAGGCTTTACAGCTTCAGATGGAAGCCGAGTTGAGTGCTGGCTTGAAGATGAATTAAGTCTTGCATATAAAGTTCAGGAAATAAAAAAATACGATCTTGCAGGGACAGCAGCTTGGAAGCTTACTCAAGAGAGAGATAACTTTTTTAAGATTTTAAATATAAATGAATGATAGTTGACATTGAAAAGATTGTAGATACATTAAAAAGAAACGGGTCGGTAGTTGCTATAAAAACTGATACGGTATATGGACTTGTATGCAATGCCTATGACAAGGATTCGACAGATAAGATATATAAGCTTAAGTCTCGTGAAAAAAAGAAACCACTTTCTCTTTTTGTAAAAGATATAGAAGAAGTAAAAAAGTATGTATCTTCTCATAGCCTTACACAAAAAAATGTCAAAATAATGGAAAAATATTGGCCTGGTGCACTCACTATAATATTTGAAAAAAAAGATGATACTTTTTCGCATTTTACAGAAGGCGTAGGTGGTATCGGGATAAGGATACCTGATGATGAAGTACTAAAAAAGATATTGTCAAGATGTGACTTTCCACTTGCAGAGACTTCTTGCAATCTATCTGGCGAAGAGCCTTATGATGATATAAAAGCTATACGAGAAAAGTTTGATGGAAAAGTTGATTTAATAGTAGATGGTGGAAAAGTCCTTGACAATAGGCCGTCTACTGTCATATCACTTGAAGCGAATGAACTTCTTGTCATTCGAAAGGGAAGTATTGATATAGATGTCTAGTACTATAAAAAAGAGGGATGTAAAGATTGAGATTATAAGGATACTGGCATGTCTACTAGTCGTCTGGTATCATATAAGAGAGTTGCCATGGAAGCAAAATGGTGAACTCAGCGAGACTGCAGTTTTTTTTGAAGCGATTTGTACAGTATGTGTTGTCACATTTTTTTTAATATCTGGTTTTTTTATATATGATAGAAAAGGAACTATAATTGAAAATTGGATTTATCATATAAAGCATTTTTTTAAAAAGATTTTTTTGCCATTTATAATTGTAGTTATTTTGTGTATAGTATTTCATGAATACTTAATTTCTGCGAAGACTTTTAAAGAATGTATAGATGGATTTTCAGTTAAAAATACCATTGCAACACTTTTTGATAGTTTTAAAAGCTTTTCAGCCGATCCGCTACCCGGTACGGCAGCACATCTATGGTATATATATTCTTACTTCAATATCATACTTGTCTATCCCATAAGTGCATTAATATTAAAAAAAACTAAAAAGGCTTTCTCGTATTCTTTGCTACTACTATATACGGTGATAATGATACTCAATGACTATAAGTCTTTTTATGGCGATAGTATATACTATGTTGTATTTGACATTGTCCATAAGCCAGTATACTATAGCATGTGCGGGTATGTGCTTTATAATGAAGTTATAAAGAGAATTATAGCAAGAGAAAAAGACAGTGAAAAAGATAAGGCAAGTATAATAATTGATAAAAGATTATTTTTTGGAGCTTTAATTATATATGCAATTGGCTTCGTGATGCTTTTTAAAACGCAAGTAGCATATTACTATGGAACTAATGCTGGATATGTATATACTTCGTGGCTTAGCCTTTATTCTCTTATACTTTCGTCGGCATTTGTGGTGATTATTTACAATCTAAGAATTGATAAATATTTAAATGATAAGATAGAAAATGCCATCTACTATATATCAGGGAAAACACTTGGCATATATCTTATCCATTATTTACTTATAGTAAAGCTAAATAGTACAGGATTTCAAGCAAGCTTTGCAAGATATAGAATCAATATTGTATTTTACTTTATATATTTTATAGTTTATTCATTCATTATTATTTTATTATCGATGGCAATTTTAGTTGTTATAGAGTTTATGAAAAATAAACTTTTGGGAGGTCTTTATGGCAAAAAGAAAAGGTTATCTTAAATGGGATGAATATTTTATGGGGCTTGCTATACTTGCGAGTATGAGAAGCAAAGACCCAAATACTCAAGTAGGATGCTGTATAGTTGATGAAGACAATAGGATTTTATCACTTGGTTACAATGGCTTCCCTATAGGCTGTAGTGATGATGAGTTCCCATGGGAAAGACAGGCAAAAAGATCTTATGATACAAAGTACAATTATGTATGCCATGCAGAATTAAATGCGATACTTAGCTATAAAGGCACTTCACTTAAAGGAGCAAGAGTGTATGTCAATCAGTTTCCATGCAATGAATGCGCAAAAGCTATAATACAAGCGGGTATCAAATCAATAATATACCTTGATGATAAGTATGCTGATACAGATATGGTTAAGTCATCGAAGAGAATGTTTGATGCGGTAAAGCTTAAATATAAAAAATTCAAATCACTTAATAAAAAGATAACTATAGAACTATGATTTTACGAATAGATGAGTATGACATAAATTATATAGACGAAGGCGAAGGAGAGGTTGTCATCCTTTTGCATGGGTGGGGGTCAAATCTCAAAAGTTTTAATTCGCTTATAGAACTACTCAAAAGTAAATATAGAGTACTGGCGATTGACTATCCAGGCTTTGGTGAAAGCAGTGAGTTAAAGCGAAGTTTCACAATTGATGATTATGCTGATATAGTAGAGAAATTTTTAGTAAAGCTTGGCATAAAAAAAGTGATACTTGTAGGGCACTCTTATGGGGGCAGGATAATACTTAAACTTAATAGTAGGAAAGCCTTGCCATTTGAGATTAAGAAGAATGTGCTTATTGATGCAGCTGGTCTTAAAGATAAAAGAGACTTTAAAACTACATTAAAGATAAAGACATTTAAAACATTAAAAAAGATGGCACACATTTTACCAATAAGCGAAGAAAAAAAAGAAGAGTTGGAAAAGGAACTTAAGAGTAGATTTGGATCAAAAGATTATGCTGATGCAAAGCCGATTATAAGAGAAACACTTGTAAAATCAGTCAATGAAGATTTGACAGATTGCTTAGATGATATGCGTGAGACTCTGCTTATCTGGGGTGATAGAGATATGGTGACACCAATGTGGATGGCAAAAAAGATGGAGAGTACTATAAAAAATGCAGGGCTTGTAGTATTAAGTGGCGGACATTTTTCTTATCTTGATGATCCGTATAAGTTTTCAAAAGTAATAGTATCGTATTTTGGATTGTAGTATGAAAGATTTAATAAAAATTATTAATGAAGAAATCAAGAAGGCATATGTGGCAAATGGTTATGATCCTACATATGCTTATATTTCGGTGTCTGGATTTCCAGATCTTGCAGACTATCAGATAAATACCTGCTTTAATTTGGCAAAAATTCTTAAAAAAAATCCACTTGATGTGGCAAGTGAGATAGCAAGTATTATAAAAGATATATCAATAGATGGGATTAAGGTTTTTGAAAATGTAGAGCCATCAAAACCAGGATTTGTCAATTTAAAGATAAACAATCTATTGTTATCTACATATATGTCAGAAGTGGTTACAGATGAAAAACTTGGCATAGATAAAGTATATATATCTGACAATAATCTTCCAAAGGGCATTTTGCTTGATTATGGTGGAGCAAATGTTGCAAAACCACTTCATGTCGGACATCTTCGTGTAGCAGTTATTGGCGAAGCATTGAAAAGACTTTATAATCGACTTTCTATAAAGACGATAGCAGATGTACATCTCGGCGACTATGGTCTTCAGATGGGGCTTGTTATAGAAGAATTAAAGGATGAAGGAAAACTTCAGGATTTTACTATAAGTGACCTTGAGATAGTGTATCCGAAAGCTTCACTTAGAGCTAAAGGCGATAAGACAAAAGGCATAGAACCAGATATAGAATTTAATAGTAGAGCCCACGAATCTACAAAAAAACTTCAGGATAATATTGAACCAGAATTAAGTATCTGGAAAAAAATATTAGAGATAAGTATAGAAGATCTAAAAAAGAGATATGCAGAGCTCAATGTATCATTTGACTATTACTATGGCGAATCTACAGTAAAAGATATAATGGGACCTATGGTTGATGATTTTATTAAAAGTGGTATAGCGTATGAATCTGATGGCGCATATGTAATAGATGTAAAAGAAGATACTGATAAGAAAGAAATGCCACCTTGTATAGTGAGAAAATCTGATGGTGCTGTATTATATGCTACATCAGATCTCGCTACTATAAAGTTCAGAGAAGAAAACTTTGATGTAGATGAATATGTCTATGTAGTCGATAAAAGACAAAGTCTACATCTTGAACAATGCTTTAGAGCTGCAAAGATTGCAGGGCTTGTAAAAGGTGATAAGAAGCTTATGCATGTGGCTGTTGGTACCATGAATGGCCCAGATGGAAAGCCTTTTAAATCAAGAGATGGTGGAGTGGTAAAGCTTGAGACACTTATCAATGAGGCGAAAGAAAAAGCTAAAGTGGCATTGAAAGAAAATGATAGAAGTATAGATGAAAGTGACATAGAGAAGATTGCTAAAATTATAGCTATTGCAGCACTTAAGTATGGAGATCTTTCTAATAGCCCAACACGAGATTATAATTTTAGTATAGACAAGTTTTTGTCATTTCAAGGGAATACTGGACCATATATATTATATACACTGGTGAGAATTAAATCTATCTATGAGAAGATGTCTTTGGGAAATGTAAGTACAAAGAAAGATGTAGTGGTAAGGAGTATTCAGAGCGGGAAAGTTTCATTTGACTCAGTGATTCATAAGCTGCTACTTAAAGCAATCAGATATAAAGATATACTTTTAGAAGCATATAAAAGCTATGATCCAAGCGTCATATGCAAATACATATATGAATTATCCAATGACTTTAATTCTTTCTACCACGAGCATAGTATTATAAATGAGTCTGACAGCGAAAAAAAATCATTTTATATATTTATACTCGACATAGTAGATAAAATAGTTAGAGATGCATTGTCGATACTTGCGATAGATGTGCCAGATAGGATGTAAGATTAAGTGATTATCATAATAGGGCGGTTTCTCGCCCTATTTTTGTGCAAAATTCGCATTTTTCATAACCCCCTATGAAATCGCTAAAAACCCTCTATCTTTTCAAATGGCTTGGAGATTGGTACCAGGCGCTGTCGACGGATTATGCTATTGTTCAATGTAAATATGCATATTTGTAAGGCAAGAGCTGTTTTTCGAGCTTGGTCCTCGGAAGCAGAACTACTAATGACCTAGTATTTTGCT
>AUXO010210114.1_pt1 | contig 16888 bp, 18 predicted proteins | sample 768731 | NCBI WGS metagenome assembly AUXO01 (sample SAMN02715735, study PRJNA202380) | gut metagenome | biome: sheep rumen | host: Ovis aries | place: New Zealand: Palmerston North
CCAGTTGGTAGTCACCTTCCCCTTCGATGGTTTCAGTATCGTGATTTTCATGTTTTAGTCACTTCGTTTTGTAAAAAGGTCTCTAAAGAAGACGAGAAATAAAATATGAGTTGTTCTATTCTATGTTTTCGAATCTTATACTCATCTTATATACTCCTTGGCAAAAATTTGAAGCACAATATAATTCGTCGTTGTAGAAGAATATGTCTTCTGGTTCCCATGTCCTATCTGTCTGCATTTTTGAGAAACTGACCCTTGCGTGTGATTTGTTTTCAAGATTGGTCACTCTAAGATACACTTCCGTACCCCAGTTGGGCACACCTTCAACCATATATAGTAATCCGTTTTTTATGATTGCTCCTTGTGGATGCCTGCAATGGCCATTGTTGAAACTTTCAATAATATCATCATTTGTCAATACCACAGTTTCGTCTTCTCTGAATTCGGGCATCTTGAATTTGTGAAGGGAAATGCTATTATATTTGGTGCTATTATAACTATAAACATACATAAATCCATTCTCGTTATCTAATACTGCATCGGTGTAATAACCGATAATTGAGTGGTCCATGGGGAGTTGAATTTTCTGAACAACTCTTATGGTAAATTTCATACCTTCTTGGATAATCCTGCAAACTATAACGCATCGGTCATTGTCCCTAAATTGACTAATATAGAGCAAAGGGAATCTGTCATTCTCGTCGTAAAAGATGTTACTGAAATCCGCGTTGTTGCAATGATATGAGGAGACAGAAGGTGTCTTGAAAAGAGATAGCCTCTTATATGTCTCCATATCATAACATGACGCATACGAAAACATGTCACAAAACTGAAACATCACTCCGTCGTAACAATCTGCACCTTGTAAATCACCGGCTGCTACTTGGCTGAACTTATATACAATACTATCAATAACCAATTTAACTGATGACTCCGCCTCGTCATCATCAACAGTTGACTTTTCCTCACCATTCTCGGTTGTATGAGTGTTTATAATTAGTAAATCTTCCTCATGGGGACTATTACCGCATGAGAATAACACCAAAGAAAATATAATACTCAACAAGACAACGTTTCTCTTTCTATTTAGCATCTCTCTCATTTTGAATGACAAATTAGTATCACTTATTTTTCTTATATTCAATACGATGCTCACATTAAATGTATTATACTATCACTACATTTATGTTTTTTTCTTAAACGATGGAACTGTATTCCTAAAAAATTTAATTAGTAATCATTGAAATCGTTATTTATATTTTTATCAGGTCGATACTATTGAAATAATCCTCTATAACCTGTACAAAGCTCCGTGAAACATTATCGTTAATATAAGAAAAGGTCTTCTCGGATTGAATCGCTTTTAAAAATGAAACTAATTCATATCTTATACCTTCTCCATCCAATTGATAGAAATAGCGTTTGTTCAGAGATGGATCTTCACGTCTAATCTCGAAGTATTCTGTCTTCCACCATGGAGCTGGCACATAAACATATCCTGTTGTGCCAGAAATCACCAACTCGCCTTCGGTTTTCACTCCTTTACCAACTTTGATCGATGCAACAGCATGGGGATAAACAAAAGCAATCTTGGTGAAGTTATCGTACATGATGGATTCATCCTCGATATGCGAGGTGATATATTTTTGCGAATAGTTCGTACCTAACAACTGGAAAACTGGCAGCATGGCATTCGGGCCCCATGTGCAGATACTATTCCATTTCTCACGTAGCTCTTCACTTGGAAGGTCATTGTCACGCAAGCTGGTGCAAGATGAGTCAATGGACATAACCGTACCTATACGACCACTCTTTACTAAGAGCAACATTCTGTAATAGGCAGTTGAATAGGCTGTACGGATGGCATCCATCAATATCAGGTTCTTCTGTTTAGCCAATGTGCTTAATTCTTGCCATTCCTTTACCGACAACGCTATTGGTGGTTCACAAAGGACATGCTTACCCAATCCCAATGCTTTCTTTATTTGCGCATAATGGTCTTGTGGCTTTGATATGATATAGACGGCATCCACTTCTTTTAAAAGGGCGTCGTAAACTTCTGTTACGCAGGGCAAAGCTTTAAGAGCATCCGAAAGGCCAGAGCTCAAACTTGGAGAAGTACATAACCCCACAATCTTCACACCATTCACATATTTACTCTCCGTCTCAAACTTATTCAAGAAAGTGGATTCGCCTACCAAACCTAATTTCAGTTCGCGTTTCTCTGCTCTCAATTCCGAACTGGAAACGCCAGCGGTACGTTCCAGATACACTACCTGGCAATACTCTTTAAGATAGTCAAAATAGCCTACCCAATCGGAACCGATGGCGAAGATGTCAACACCATAACGCATGATGTCGTCAATTTTCTGCCCTTCGAATTCTTCTACAATCACCTCGTCAGCAATGCCAGTGGCCTTCACAGCCTCCATACGCTCCATGAGCGACTGCTGAACATTGATTTTGCCTCGTGCACGGTCGAAGCCGTCGGCTGTTACTCCAACTATAAGGTAGTCGCCCAAAGCTTTGGCACGTTCCAACAAACGCTGGTGACCAAAGTGAAACAGGTCGTAGGTGCCGTATGTAATTACTTTTTTCATAATATGAACTTTTTTCTCTTAAATTCAAGAATGCCTCTATCAGTCAATTATAATCTTTCTCAGTTAGACAACCAATATGGCTAACATGAAATACAATTCAATTCGGAAAACTCTGCTATTCTAAAATACGGTACTTGTTCTGCGCCTATTGTCTGGACAGCAACGCTTGACTGAACCGGGCCTACTGTGATATTAATAATATTATAAAATACTCAAGTATTATATAATCTATTATTCAACACTTCTAAATAGCTTACCATATTCACAAACGTCAACGAATCCCATCTTATGGTGAAAAAGCCGAGCACTTTCAGGATAATACACAGAAAAAATCCGTCTCCCTTCCCTTCTCAACTTATTACATGCGTATTTATATAACCTACCAGCTAACCCTTTTCCTCTATAATCCTTTGATGTTATAGTATATGCGATAGTACAAATGCCATCCATTTCTGCACCAGTACCAACGTGTGCAATAGGCTTTTGGTCTTTCCGTATTACATAACTTCTCACATAACCTTGTTCAAGTCTATCTTTTATCTGCATCAAAAGGTCTTCATAAAAATAGGATGCACCTATATCTTTATCTTCGTAAAGTAATCTTGCTATTTCGGGAATATCATTTTCCGTTGCCATTACAACCTCATCCTCTTCAATAACATCATCATCTCCCAACCATTCACTAATATGACCAAATTCTGATTGGAATCCTTTTTCCTTTAGAACTGGTTCAATTATCTTTATCGTTTCGGCTGTAGCATTAACCAAAGATGGATTAACCTTTTCAACTAATTCACATATTTCCTGTAATTCGAAGTCGTTATTTTTTGAATAGATATGTAAAGCAGTATGATATGCCAAAAAAACGGCTAATGTTTTACCATCTTTGATTTGCATCCAAGTACGGGTAGTATCAGAAGCACATCCATATTTAATAACATCCATATATAAGTAAAGACACTTGGGATAATCTTCACCTATATATGCAATGACATCTTTTTGTTTACTATTATCACAAATCGTTATCATAAACACATATTATTAAAAATATTCTGTATATGGTTTTTCTGCATCCATAATGAGTTGATCATTTTTCTTTCCTCGTTCTTCTACCGGTGGGGGAGTCAAATAATCTCCATATTGTATTGTAAGAAGTTCGGAATAGCCATTAGGCACTTTAACTGTAATACTCTCAAATGGCCAATCTATAGTTTTTTCAAAACAATTAACAGGGTAAATTGATTGTTTTTTACTCAATATTGTCATGACAGAAATCCCATAATACTCGGAGTTGTTGTATTCCGGGTTAGATGCGATTCTATGAATCTCTTCCCATTCTTTTAACGGGGTGCTTGTTTTATACCGTGCAATTTTTACAAGTTGGTCTTCTCCCAGATTATCACATCCCCTTTTCATCCAAGAGCTACAACGCATAATATGTTCATGGATTTTTTCCCTGTCTTCATCAAACCTTGATGGAGAGCAATAATCCAAAGGAAAGATATCAATACCTATTCCTTTTTTAAATGATTTATTCTTAAATATTTTGGGTATAAATGAGGTAGATAAATTCATTAAGACAATGGAAGAATAGTAACATTCAGAATCCGTATATGGTGTCCTAAGAAAATAAGGGTATTTCAGTTCTTTAGGTGCTATTTCCATTAGTTTATTATAATCCTCCCTAGGCATTGCAACATCAATATCATCATCCCAAGGAATAAAACCTTCATGTCGAATAGCACCTAATAAAAAACCACTGTTAGCATAATATCTCAGACTATGCCTATCACATATTTCTGAAAACTCCAGATATAAATCCAATAAAACAGCAAATACTTTTTTCATCTCAGAGGTAATTCTATAATCCCACCGAACCTCTTCTTTGAAGAAATCCTCACCGAGGATAGCCTTCATGTCATGTTTCATTATTGCTGACATATTCTTAAATCATTTAAAGGATTATAATTCATTTTACTTAAATCGTATTCATCCAATTCAAATTCTTCTCCATGACCAGGCATCACTTTAAGGTTATTGCCTTTTAGTGTTGAAATGACCTTCATGCTTTCCTCCAGTTTTTCTACCGAACCGCCTTTGAGCTTGGTAACGGTCCTTACATCCTTGATTAGGGTGTCGCCAGTGAACAGCATGTCAATTATCAATAGACAAACAGAATCGTCGGAGTGACCCGGTGTTAAGGAGACCTTCATCGAAACATCAGGCCAAAGCATCATTTGGGGTTCGAAAAAAGAAACCTCTGCATGCTCTTTGATGGTTATTGGTCCTAATTCTGTGTATCGGGAATTATTCTTCTTGGCATCACTTAAAAGTTCCTTACCGTATTCATTGGCAGTATAAACAACGCATCGCGGGTAACGGTTAAGAATATCATTCACTCCATAAATATGATCAAAATGAGCATGGGTCAGTAGAATACCTATGATACTTTTTTTTTGATGGTTTTTCATCCAATTAAAAATAGGTTCCGTATCACCAGGATCTACTACCCACACATTGTGATAATCAGGGCGAGACAGGATGAATGTATTGGAGTTAAACCTTGAATTGACGAATCTTACTACCTCAAGCATTTTGGTGAGGATAATTCATAAACTTGCAGACAGGTTTTTCCATATCCATCAGCACTGCGCCCAGCGACATACCAGTACCAAAAGCGGCGAACATGACCTTTTTTGTTTTATCGTCGGCAAACATCCCTTCGTTATGCTCGCAAATGGTTACAGGGATAGTAGCACTGCTGGAGTTGCCATATTTGGGAACAATGTCGTTAAACAAGCGCTGCTCTGTCACTTCCAAACGCTGGGCCAACTTTTTCAGAGTGAAACTGCTCGACTGGTGGCAGACAAAGTAGTCAATGTCATCCATTCTGTCGCCTGATTTGTCCAGAAGCTCCTCCATCATTACAGGGGTCATATTGATGATGATGTTAAACACCAAATCACCCTGCATTATTAGATGCTGCTTGCCACGCCAGTTACCAAACTCGTCAACCTCTTCTATCGTTGTCTCAGGAGTAATCGGCATACGAGTGCCTCCGGCTGGGATATACACTGCAAAGGCATCCTTACCGTCGTTCTTCAGTGAACACCAAATCGGCTTGTCATCACCTGTGTTTTCCACTAAACTAACAGTTACAGCATCACCTGTGATAGGACGGCTGGCACGGTCACGTTCTGAAACTCTGAACGACAACAAGTCACCGGCAATCACTAACACTTTCTTGTCCTTCAAAGCGTCAAGAGTCATGAAAGCATAAGTCAACCCCACACAATAGCCACAACAACCTTGTGATATGTCGATACAAACAGTATCTTCGTCGAAATCGAATTTGCCTTGAACGATATTGGAAATAGGTGGAATAAAGTGGTCGGGAGAGGTGGTGGTCACGATAATGGCACCAATTTCACTTTCCTTGAAAACGCCATCTTTCAACATCTGATCAACTGCATAGATGGCATAGTCACTAACCGTTTCACCTTGAATAGCAACACGGCGAGTTCCAAAGCCCATCACCTTTTTGAGTTTTTTCATTTGCGCCTCGGTGAAAGCATAGTTTCCCACCTCATCCATAAAATCCACCTCATTAGTGGGCAGGACCGAATAAACGGCACTTATTTTCTTACCTTTAAACTGAGCTAACATATTTTATTTCCTGTTTCTTTCAATGGTTTTGCAAATGGCATCAACATCGCAGAAGTTCTCGGGCAACACATCGGCACCACCAATGGCCACTCCCAATTCTGTTTCGATGGAATCGATAAGGCTTACCATGTCAAATGAATCCAACATGCCTTCTTCAATAAAGTTCACACCTTCTTGAGTGAAGTCGAACTCCGGACGGAGTTCCGTCAAAATCTTGATAATCTGTTCTTTCATTTTATTCTTTATTTTAGTTTACTGTTTATCGTTTACTGTATATTGTTTGGTGTTTACTGTTTACCGTTGAACGTTTACTGTTTTGTTTTATTGTTCACGATTTACTGAGGACAGTCCGCTGCCAACTGTAAGCCGTAAACTACCTAAACCTCATCACATAATCATACATATTCTCTTCACTAAATCCGTAATGTCTGTAACGTTTGATAGCATTTTCATTGGTTTGTATCACCCAAAACAGCTGCCGCTTGGTGTCCTTGCCTTCCTCGAAGAAACGCCTCAATAGGCGTGAGCCCATCTTGCGATTGCGATAGTCAGGATGAGTAAACCAATAGCGCAGATACAGCGTGGTAGCGTTCAGCTCGTAAATCAAGAAGCCGGCCATCTCGCCCTCCTCTTCGCACACCAGCACATGACCTTGACGAGCATAGTCCATCAGTTCCTCATCGTAAGGTATTTGCTCGGTTTGCTCATCAAAGTAGGTGTGAAGCAATTTGCTTACCACTGGAATATCTTGTTCTGCTGCCTTGCGTATGCTGTTATCAGCTGTGTATTCCATCGGGGTGGTCATCCTCGTCATGCGCACCAGCGAGGTGGCCTTCCTGAGACCTTTGCTGCGGAAAAGTTCCACCATAGACTGGCACTGCACTTCCCGCCCCACAATGTCAAACATCATGGTTACGTCCGAATACTCACGGGTGAAATTTGACAAGTCATTAGCGAAATCTTCGAGCGTGGTGGAGCAGTAAAAGACATTCCAGAACGTTGGTGATTGTTTGGTTATGAATAGCGTATTACCCTTCCGCTCAATACTGCAATCACCTTTCGTTATCCACAGACTATGCTTTACTGGGTCGAGGAAGAAGTTTGTGATGAAGCCACGTCGCAGTGAACGGATTTCTGCCGACTGCTGCTGCAACTGCTCTATTGATGTTACTTTCTGCATAAAGATTAGCGATTAGTGGTTAGCGAGGTTTTATTCCTCAACCAACTTACTATAATATAATCTATCAATCTTGCCGTTGGTGTTGCGCTTCAGCTCGGGCAGATGGTGATACACCACAGGGATCATATATTTCGGCAAGGTGTTACCAATACTCTTGCGGAAGTCGGCAGCGGTGAGTTCCTGCTCGGCCTCGTAGTAGAGTGTAATCTCCTTGCGCTGGTGATTGTACACCACACAACCGTTCTTAACGAGTTTCAGCGTATTGATTATCACATGCTCAATCTCACCCAACTCAATGCGGTAGCCCATGTGCTTGATGAGGCTGTCCTTGCGGCCTTTGAATACGATTTCGCCACGGTCATTGATGAACACCAAGTCGCCAGTGCGATAGATGATTTCAGGGTAGCTATGGTTGAGTGGGTTCTGCACAAAGGCAGCAGCGGTCTTTTCGGGGTTGTTGTAGTAGCCCATGGCCAGTGAAGTGCCACGGATGCAAAGTTCACCTTCCTTGTTAGCCTCGGTGACGTTTTGGTTATTCTCGTTAAGAATCAGGATGTCGGTGTTGCGGAATGGCTTGCCAATTGGAATAGGCTCGTCATCGGCAATTTCGCGTTCAACGGTGTAGTACACGCAGTCAAGTGTAATCTCGATGGGACCGTAGAAATTAGCAAAAGAAGTCTGTGGTAAGTTGTGTCGCCAGATGTTGAACTGCTTGGTGGGGAATACCTCGCCGGCAAACCAGCAGAGACGCAGTGTGGGCAGCGGCACTTGCTGCAACAAGCCCATATTGGCGATGTTCACCATAATGGTGGGTACCCAGAAGATGTAGCTCACCTTTTGCTCCTGCATCAGCTGCATAATCTTCACCGGGAAGGCCGACCATGTGTCGGGGATGACTACGATGCTAACACCCTTGCCTTGCAACAGGCACATCTCGTAACTCCAGATGTCGAACACCACGGGCGACAGTGAACCGATGATGTCGTTCTCAGAGAAGCGGTACTCATCAAAGGTCTGTGCCATGAAGTCGATAAAACTCTTGTGGTTGAGCACCACGCCCTTGGGTGTACCTGTGCTACCGCTGGTATTGATGATGCAGTATGGATCAGTGTCGATAAGGTCAGAGATGCGAGCCAACAGAGCCTCCTGCGATGGAGCTTCGGCATTGACCTCTTCCACATTAATCACCTTGGCATTTTTGGCCGCAGCGATAGGCTCGATAATGGCCTTGAACTTGCTGTTGGTAATGACCGCAGCGGGCTGAATCAGGGCGAAGATGTTACTGAGTCGCTCGGCAGGGTTCTTCACGTCAAGGTTCATGTAGGCATTGCCACTGTATGTGATAGCCAGGTCGGACACTGCGGCTTCTGCGCACTTAGGCATAAACATGGCCACGGGGCGATTCTTGCATTGGCAAGTGTCAATAATGGTTTGTGCCAAGCGGCGGGCTTGCACATCAAGTTCGTTGAAAGTAACACGACGTTCGCCATCGACGATGGCAGTTCTCTCGGGAAACTGTCTGACAGTCTCAACGAAATACTCGATTAAGTTTATCTTCATATTCTTACAACTAATTTTTCAACATTTTATCAAAAACAAACCTATTAGCAAGGTTGTTAAGTTTAACGAAAAGAAATGTGGCGACTATTGTTGTCGCAATAATACAGAGTATGTTGACAATGATATAAGGGGTAATATGTGCTATTGAGAAAGGTCCAATTACAAAAAAATAATGCACGATAAAAATATGGAATGAATATTTGTCAAATAATTCTACAACACTAGGAATGTTTTTGATACTTATTCTCGACAGAACTAGGATACCTATAATAACAAGGAAGACTCCCGATACATCATGAAACACTCTGTTTAATGGATGAAAATAATGTGTGACAAAATCAAAATCCCATGCAATAAACACTATCAATGCAGTCTCAAGTAATAGTAACCCTATGTCATAAATTTTCTTTCTATTCAAATGATTATACAAATAACCTATTGCATACAAAAATACCCATGAACCAGCAAAAACTAAAAAACCAGGTGCAACAACATATGAAACGCCCACACATACCAGTAATACTGGGAACAGCCAGTCAGCATATTTGCTCAGCCATTGTAGGATAGGAGTAGAAAGGTAGGCAAACATGATTGCTGTAACAAACCATAAGTGCCTGATACCCTGCAACATACCCCCCCCCCATTACGAATGGAATACCCTGTAAATTAAGGTAATTCAAGGCGTATGGCTTCCATGAGAAAACCTCACTATGAAAAATCAGGTATAACGGAAGTACGATAATAAGGAAAAGAAACATTGGAACATACACACGCTTCACTCGTCCCACAGCCCATTGTTTCCAATTGGTTACGATCTTCTTTCCATATAAATAGCCACTCAGTACCAAAAACACTTGTACCCCTATATTGAACACAGAAGCCCAACGGTTAACATATGCTTGAAGCACGTGACAAATCACGATGGCCAACATAGAGCCAACGCGAATATATTTTATGAATCGACTTTCGTTTTCTGAAATCACCATATCCTAATTTAACAAATAACCTCCATCAATAACGAGGTTTGTACCTGTTACCCATGATGATGCATCTGATATTAGATAAACTGCACCATTAGCAATATCTTCTGGTGTACCCAAACGTTTTAGTGGATACTTTTCAAGCATTATTTCAGTATGGTGTTCTTCGCCCGCTATATTGTTTGCGAGGTTCAAAATATTAGTAGGCACCAATCCAGGATTAATACTATTTATACGAATCCCTTGTGGAGCCAATTCTAATGCGGCACCTTTCATAAAACCATTTACAGCACCTTTTGTTGCACAATAAGAAGTATCCCCCTTACTGCCAACAAAGGCTCCTGTAACAGCAGAAATGAACACAACCGACGAACCTCGTTTTAACTTCTTTTTCTTAACCAACATAGAAAGGAGAAGCATTGTGGAGATTGTATTGACATTAAAAATCTCCTCAACGTCTTTACGATTAAAGTATTTAACAGGAGACACTTTGGGAATTCCTGCACTATTAACCCATCCTTGTAATTCTGGTAAAGATTCGGCTATGTGTTGCAGATCATTTTGATTAGCAAGGTCTCCTACTAATATTTGATGATTATCACCAATAAGCATTGACAATGTTTCCTGAAGTCGAGCTTCATTTCTACCATTTAGGATCAATTTACCGCCCATTTGAGCAAAGGCAATCGCGATGCCCCTTCCTATGCCAGAAGAGGCACCGGTCACCAAGATTGTCTTTCCTTCAAGAGAAAATGGATTCATCATTTGCTCTCCACGAAGTTGGCAAGTTCCTGAATAGTAGTGTGATGGCGAAGATCAGCACCAGTGATGGTCTTTCCGTAAACATCATCTACCATTGAAATGATAGAAAGGGCGGTCAGTGAATTCCACTCGTCGAGCGACTTGTAGTCGGTCTCGGGGGTAAAAACATCCATTGACGTTTCATCAAACTCACCTGAAAAATTCTCGATAAATTCTTTAATGTCCATTTCTTAGAAATTTATTAAGTTGATATTAGTTGATAATTGAATAATCATGAACTTTACCTTCGTAAGTCGGTGTGTGGATAAGTGATGTTACCAGCGAATCAGGTTTCATACGTTTCACTATTTTTTGTAACGTATCGTCAGTTCCCACCTCATAAAACTCCTTCACTCCGTCTTCATCCATACGATTGGTGATTTTAGTCCACTGAACTGGACAGGTCATCAACTTGATTTGATTGTCCAAAATCTCCTGAGCATTGGTATGTGGTTCTCCATCAGCATCTTGGTAAATGGGTATCTGTGCTTCTTTGAAGCTCAGCTTTTTCAGTTCCTTGCCAAGAATTACGCCTTCCTCCGCAGAGTTGGGAGAATGCCCAACGCCTTTCATTGGAAGTACTATAGCTCGTTTTGCACCCATGTCTTTTAAAATCTTACAAGCTTTTTTTATGCTGGTGCGGGCGCCTGTAATAACTAACTGTCCTGGGCCGTTATAATTAGCTATATAGAGGTTCTCGCAATCTTCATCACCCACTTGCTTAAGCACATCCAGTACCTGTTCATCTGGAATTCCGATTATAGCGCCCATCGCACTAGGATGTTTCCTGAAAGCCTCATAGAATACTTGTCCGCGAATCTTGATAAACTTCAAGGCTTCTTCAAAAGAGAGGACACCTGCGGTAACTAGCGCAGCATACTCTCCCAAAGAATGACCTGCCACACAATCGGGCTTCACCTCGTCTTGTCCCAAAGCGAGGGCACATTCATAGATGAAAATGGCAGGTTGGGTATATCGTGTATCCATTAGCAATTCCTCTGAAGCAGAAAACAAGGTGTCAGAGAAACGCTCACATAGAATCTCATTTGCTTGTTCAAATATGACCTTCGCCTTGGGGGAACTTTCATATAAGTCCTTTCCCATACCCTCTTTCTGGCATCCTTGGCCAGGAAACAAAAAAGCCTTACTCATTTCTTTCTCAGTTTTTTCAGTCTACGTATTATCGCCATCATCTCATAATCTCCCGCCTCTTTATGGGCGAAATACTCATACCTTAGTATAGCCGCACAACTCAAATCATAATAACGACCATTCTTAAAAGCCGCATCACGAAAGATGCCCTCGTTTTGCATAAACATAAGAGGTTCTATCATATTGCTCATTTTATGCCCCACCAACGAATGACCATATACACGATGAAGATTTAAACGTTCAAAAGCATATTCAAACAAAAACAGCACCGTCTCAATCCATGCTGTGCCATCATTAAAATCAGGGTCTGCTATCATAATAGCTCCTGTTTCAGCAGAGCTGTTAATATAATGAATATTTGTCAAAGAAGCATAGCCTATCAATTTGTCAGTTTCTTTGGCGCATATTGCCCAATATGCATAATATGGATGATGATCCTTAATACTATTTAGCCATCTAAGATCATCTTCCATTGTTGTTTTTTTATTCAACCCAACGGTCAACTCATTTAGCTCATCGCTATTTTTCCACCGATGGACATTCTCTATATCTTCCGGTTCAAAAGCTCGGAAATATACTGTTCTTTCCATATTACATATGTTTTATTTTTGAAATCTTTCAACTTTTTTCTGATATAAAAAATACCCTCTTCTATCAGCATTACTTTTTACATCCATCAGAGGCTCATCAGAATACTCCCACTCAACAATCTCGGGCCACTTTTCGTGGTTTTTGATTATCTCACCCACTTCTGGTGCCAACTTGCTATAGAAGTACACACCGCTATGCATCGGCTTAGGGAAATTTGGCACTTCAAATTTATTAACTGATAGTTTAATAGCGCCATCCACAAAATCATATCCCGTTGATAAACGAACTAAATCAGATGAGATGTAGTCACCTCCCATCCGGGCACCAGTTTCTATGATATATAGCTCATCATTGCTATTCCATTTAATCTCTGTATGGCTGGCAGAGTTTTCTATCTTTAGTGCAGTTAATGTGTCCTCCACCATTTTCTGTATTCTTGCCCAAACCGAAAATGGGATGTCCGCAGGCTGATGATGCTGCATCTCCACAAATCGAGGGGATCCGCTGGTTACCTTGTCTGTTATCTGAAGGAAATAATGCTTTCCTTGATGGCTGATATACTCCACACTGAACTCCCTGCCATCTATAAATTCCTCCACGATGGCTTTTGATGTTCGGGAATATGTAATCGCATAGTTGTATGCTTCTACCAATTTGTTTGGGCTTTCAACCTTGCAAATACCTTGGCTGCCTCCGCTATCCACAGGCTTAACAATGACCGGATAACGGCATCGTATCTTAGCCAAATCTGATTCACTCTCAATCAAGTAATATTTAGGAACTGGGATACCTGCTGCCTCCAATGCCTGACGCTGAGCATATTTACTCTGAGTAAGTTTTATGCTTTCTTCAGAATTGCTGACGAGGCCCAATTTTTTTGCCACATATGAAACGGTTGGTAATGCAGATTCTAACGAAAAAGATATAATACCATCCACTTTTTCCTTTCTGCAAACATCAACTACTTGATCCTTATCGGCAAAGGAAACAGGATAGAACTTATCGCAATACTTCTTACATACTGCTCCATTCTCTGTTGCTATTCCTACCACTTCATAGCCTAAAGCTTTTGCCTGCCTATAAAATGGAAGTAAAGGTTCATTAGCTCCTATTACTGCTATCTTCTCCCTCATTCTATTCAAAATTGATTGATGATGTCAACTACCCTCTTCATATCATTCTCATCATATCTTTGATCGCATGGTATAGCAAGAAGATGGTCGTAGATATACTTCACCTCATCATTTATTAATACCCGTTCGTCTTCTACTGGCCAGATCACAGGTGCATAGATATAATCTTGCGCAAGCTGTCGCTGCAGAGCTTGCCTATCTTGAACATATATAGTAAAATAAAGAGGGGCAGTTGTCACTGTTTTTTTTTCTTTACAAACGAACTCGTATTTTTCACTTTTCCGGATGTTGTCAAATAAACATGTAAAATTGTTGGTTCTTCTTAGCTGGTTTGCTTGTCTATCTTCTTGTTCAAGCAATTGGCAAGAGAGTGTAGACATGCGGTGAGGTGCAATATCTTTTTCTGCTACTTGGTCGGCAGCTTTGCTTAAACGGATGGATATTTGTTTGATTTTATAGTCGCCATTCTGGAAATATAGGCCTCGAAGGTACATAGCATCTACCTGTCTTGTGACAAAAGGTTCATTTTCTTCTGTCGGTTGACAGATGCCATTGTAACTATTTACTGTGAGAAAACCTCCGTCAGGTATGGCAAACCATTTGCGGTAGCTGCCTACTATATAATCGGCATATGGATATTTTTGTTCGGAAAAGATACATTGTGTAAGATCAATCACGACTTTAACACCTCGTTTTCTTATATATTGAATGGTTTTTGCCTCGTCTTCATCCAAATCCATTCCGAAATATGGATGCACAATAAGTAATATTGGATGGTGACTTTCTATCTGGCGATTCAAATGGTCTATGTCGATTCTCAGATTCTTATGGATATTGAAGAATAGACAAGTCCATCCTGCCTCTTCAAATGGTGTGATGACAGTCTGGCAAGTATAGGCTGGAATGAGAACTGTCTTGTTTGTACTGCATAAACTATTGGCGATAACCGTAAATGTCTCTCGGCACAAAGAATAAAGCTTTTTATCCTCCGATTGGAACGTAGTTCTTTTCTGATTAATGAATTCAGAATACAAGGGGAAAATGCTACCGATTTCTTTAATCATGAGATAAATTAATTAATTCATCATTAAAAATTGCCATTAATAAATCATAGAACCTTAATAAGGCTGTGTGTTTATGCAATTAATAAAAATGCGTTATCTTAAATAGAAGGATTTATTGCGTAAAGAAGAAATCTTCGTCAAAATATTCGGTTTGGGGCTCTTTTATTGCCATAAAGTCTTTCACTCCACTATTCCGCATTGCTTCGGTAAAATTAAAACAACGGTAAAGGGTATACGGGAATGACATTCCCCAACCTGCATATACGTCCCCTGCATAATTTGGAGAAGTGAAACCTTCTATGTATCCTTTTATACTAATTGGAATTTTTGTAAAACAGTAATTGTTTTTTGCAAAATATATATAAGATTTAACAGATCCGTCAGGCATAAGTACTTTATTCCCATTCATGTCAAATTCACAACAAAGCAAGGCTCTATTTTCATTGTTCTCATAAAGATATTCGAACCTAGATGGGTCATTAAGACTATTCTTTTTGCATTTGATAATGCCACTTTGAGTCTCTTTGGTTGTATAATCGGTCACCATATAAGCGTATTCGTTGTCAAAATAGATACTTCCAAACTTGTATTGTGCACCGGTTCCTAAACGGTGGAACTCCCATGTGTCATTTGACATATCAATTTTCCCCTTAATTAACTGAGAATTGGATGGAGAGTCACCTGTCATTACATAAAAGGTTTTTTCGTATTTATCAAACCGAACACCATGGATATGGCGACAATTAATGATTTTCCCGTCAATCTTTGTTTGGTCAAATCTAATAGCACATTTTATTGTGCGCCCATAATCAACGGTATACCACATACGGGCAATATATGCTGGATCATTTATTTCCAAATTGTAATCTCCCCAAGCATGTATCTCTATTCCGTCAACATTCCATATGTGATTTTTTCCAGAACCGATTTGGAAGAATTGTTCGAGAGCTGCAGTGTTCAGTAAGTTCCCGTCATAGTCGTATACATTTGAAGGTGTTATCGCCGTTAAATCGCAATCAATAAAATAGCACCATTTCATAGTTGCGAACATCATATCGCCCGTTGAAAAAATGTGGAAATATACTATGTCGCCGTAAGGGTTTTCAAATTGCTTCCATGTTATACCCAAATCAGGACTTATCCGAAGGTATCGTTTATTGTCCACTTTTTTGTCTTCGATGAGGAAGTTCCTTGCAGAATATATGATGTCAGTTATTTCGCCTATTTTTAGTTCTCTAAAAACAATGGGACTTTCGTTTGTATTATTAGTGGGGAAGACGTAATTATCGTCAATATCCCAATCATGACTGCTACAGGACACAAGGCTGCATCCTAAAAGCATAAGGCAAAAGAACAAAGATAATATCCTCAATTTATTCATTGAAATGTACTACTTCTACCTTCATCTTACCACCACTTTTAACCATTCTTGCTGGTGGGTGATGGCTCGTTCAAGTTCTTCTGCTTTTTGGAAACGAAGAACTAGTGTGCCTATAGCATTGTTGGCTCCTTCGAATGACTCGACATGTTCGCCTGTTTTTACCCAAAGGTCGCGTTCTACGATTTCAGCGGATGGCGGTGGGATTATATCGAGATGCTCGAAAATGCCATCTTTGTCGGCATGAAGTATAATCTCGGCCCAATGGCCGTTGTATGGTTTTTGCTCAATGGGTTCCAGTATGGGCTCACCGACCATGGCACGGGTAATAGCCGTAATCATATCTACACTTGTTGCATAGCGTAGCATTTCGCAAAGACGATTTCCACCACCTCTTGGAGTCAATTCCATGATATATGGTTTTCCATTGGTTCCAATACGAGTCTCAATATTATAGACCACGGTCTTTAGACCCAGTAGGGTTATCAGACGCTGAATCTCAGAAGTCAGATACGCTTCCTGCTCCTTAGTAAAAGTGGACGGCCAACTATATGCCGCCGGTGTATATGGGTTTGTTGCATTAGGGTCAAACCGTTGGGCACAGAAACTAGTGAATACCAACTTTCCATCTACAGACATACTGTCGGTATCGGAAGAACATCCTGCCTTTTCGATAAACTCCTCAACGATGATATGGCCAGAAATGGAGTGCTCCATGGCGTATTCCAATGCGGCTTTTAAATCTTCTGGACGGTCAACTCTGGTAACTCCTTTACTGCCTGC
>AUXO012725651.1_pt1 | contig 16881 bp, 14 predicted proteins | sample 768731 | NCBI WGS metagenome assembly AUXO01 (sample SAMN02715735, study PRJNA202380) | gut metagenome | biome: sheep rumen | host: Ovis aries | place: New Zealand: Palmerston North
GCAACATATAACGATGTTGATAACCCGACGATAGAATAGGCCGAAACACCATTCGGATTATCAAAAAATTGTCCGAGTCTATATGATTCATTTGTATAGGATCTGTAATTCAAAATCTCATGTCTATAATGAATAATGTAGTAGATGGAAAAGGCGAAAAAGGCAGCAGAGATAATTATAGTAATTAAAAATTTATTATTTAAGATTTTAAAGGAATATACAAAAGCAAAAAAACTTAAAGATAAGAGTACAAGTGTCAGCCAGGATCTAAACTCGTGAGAATATGCGATTGTTCCGATAATGGCAACTATGCAAAATAAAGGAATTAGGAGCGCTGCTTTTTTGATTTTAAAATTACTGTAAAGCAAACAATAACAAAATGTAGATGCAATTAGTAATGCCATAGCAAGGTAAATTAAATATCTTACAAACGACGTTGATTCACCAAAAGATGGAACACTAAAGGTATAAAAAAACAGAAGAACACAGATAAAATAGAACAAAATATTTTTTATTCTTTTCGAATTTTTAATTCTAGATACTAATTTCATGATAAGAATCACTCCTCAAAAAGAATACGGTTTTAACAATTTTCTCTTTGAATTTAAATAGGATGAGAATCACTGTGAGATAAGTCAAAACACAAAATGCATTAACTTTGCATGATACTTCCGACAAAAAACACACATTTCCGGTCAGAATAAATAATAACGAAAAAAGAATATAAGGAGAAAACAACCAAACAATGTTGATAAAGCAAGATAGTTTAGAAGTACTTTCCAATGTCGCAAAAAAACAAAGTAATGATAAGGCAAGAAATAGAATGCCGTGAACAATAAAAACGATATTTAACCAATCAAGACTCCTTATGGATGATGAATAATAGAAACTTGTCAATAATTCTTCATCAATTTCACCAACAATGTTGTATGGATTAACTTTTAGTGAATACTTTTTTGATGAATAAACATTATTTATGTGATTCATAAAATATTTGTTTTGATAAGTATAATTACTCATGAAATAAATATTTTGCTGTTCTGTTCGCAGGTTGTTAGGAAGATAATATGAGACCATAATAAAATCTCCAATGGTTTCACTTACTCCCTCGTAATAATAATTTTGCTGATAATAAATATTGCAGATACCAAATGTGTATTCTGTACCGTCAATGTTTATTTTCAAAGGCTGTTTAATAAGCGATTCATAATCATTACCGGTATATTTATCTCCGTCTTTCTTCAATACACCTAGATTTTCAAGCATTTTGTTTGCATGCGTCTCACTAATGTATGCTGCGTAGTCTGAAACACTAGAAACATCAACTCCACCAAACATAGTTTCAATAGGCAAAACAAAATGCTTATAGTGACCATTGTATTTAATTGTTCCTGAAGGACCCGCATAAAGAAAAGAAAGATTATCTGATATATTATTAATTGTAATATTGTGTCTTTTATCGGCATTAATAGCTGAAGCAAATGTTATTTTTTCCTGTTTAAATGTCCCGTATAGGTTATAAAATTCTGTTGTTGAATCAGGTAGCGGTCCGCTTTCCTTTGTTTTTTCTACTGTTAGCGCACATATTTTTCCGTTTTTTGTATGTTCAACAGCAACCTTTGTAGCATATTCCGATATTTTTTCTAACCTAGTGTTTGATGAAAAAAACCCACCAGCAAAAATTAGAGTAATTCCCAAAAAAGAAAATAGAAATCTAAATAAATGACACTTATTAAAAAAATTTTTTAACATTTATTAATTAGTCTCCCAAGAACGGTGCATTTTTATCATGTGGCGAGTATAGATTTTTAATATCATTAATGAAGTGATCTATAGTGTAATCACAGCAATCAAAACTAGATTTTGTTCCTTTGTTTTTTAAAAAGAAGTCTGCGATGGAATCGGCCCATTTTTGTGGGCCATCACTAAGCGGCAGAAAACGTACTCCACCTAAGTTTGTTTTGTCTGTAATATAATCTGATGCAAAACAATATAAGCCACCGGCCTGTGCTTCAATCAGAACAACAGGAAATCCCTCACTAAGAGATGGCATAATCAAATAACTACTATTCTCGAATAGATATTTCTTATCTTCGTCTTGTTTTTCAAACACCACATTTTTTTCAAGGCCAAGAGAACGAATTTTATTGTCTAACAAAGTTTTATCACCATTACCCACAAGTCTTAAAAGCACATCAGGGAATTTGTGTTTAAGTTTCTCAATGACGTCCAGTGAGAATGATTGATTTTTTAAATTGCAAAACAATCCTATTTGCAGCAAGCACAAATACGAAGGCGTTTTAATTGTTTGTACAATATTATTGCTATCGTAAGGATTATTCAAGATAAAGAAACCGGACTCAACACCATAAAATGATTTGCACGACATTTCTGAACAACCGACTATAGAGGTCGCACAGCGAAGAATTATTTTTCGGCAATGATTTCTATAAATCTCTTTTATTGTATTCTCTTTTTTATAAGTCCCGTGTGAATGAGAGATTCTAATATCAATATTATGCTTTTTTGCTGCTTTAAGAATTATAGAATTGAAAAATTGACTATTACAATGAACGGCATAGTAGTTTTTGCTGTCAAATAATTCGTCTAAAAATCTTTTTAATTTGAGCATTACCAAGAACTTGAATTTCAGGCCTGTCTCATACCTTTCATTAAAGCAATAAATCTTGCCTCCATATGATTCAAATTCCTTATTGTAGTAAGTATGTATTGAATTGAAAGTTAAGATATCGAAAACGAAAAAATCAGATAGGTTTCTGACAATAGTCATCAAAACGTGTTGAACTCCACCATTATTTAATCCTGAAGGAGACGTTAACAAAATTCTCTTTTTTTCAAACATATTATTTATAATATCATAATTTTTAACAACCAAAACAAATGTAATTGTATTACATTATATGGCATTAAAAAACAAAATATAAAATAACAATATTAAATATAAAAATTATTTTTTATATTTCTTTAGTAAATATCTTTTCTTTTCTTTAGTACTTAAATTGTGAATAAAATCACATTTTTGAGCTATCTTGATTTTGTATTCATCAATTGTTTCGATAACTTTTGCAGGGACTCCAGCAGCGACAGAATTTGAAGGTATGTCTTTCGTAACGACCGCTCCACAGCCAATGATAACATTGTCACCAATAGTGACACCTGGCATAATAATTGTGTTGTCACCAATATGCACATTGTTACCAATTTTAATAGGTCCAAAAACATCAACGTTTTTTAATTGATAATCATTTCTTAAAACCCAAACGCCGCCATCGTGTGTTATGAATTTTACACCTGCACCAATCCTAACATGGTCACCTATAGTAATCAAAAAGGGCTCACTACCAAAAATGACGCGAGAGTGAATATAATAGTCTTCTCCAATCGATAGACCATTTTTGATCGCATCGCGAATATGCTTTTTTAATAATATCTTGCTAAAAAACATGTCTTAACTACCTTCTTATACAATATAACATAGACGAACACAAAATAACTAAGTCATTCCGGACTTTTGTTTTATAACATTAAACACTCTTTCACAGTTTTTATCATCACGGTAGGAAAAATATAGATTGGCCTTATCGAAATAAATAGGATTCATCAGAAAACAATTGTCTATTGCATTAATAATTGATAATTCAGCAGTTTTACAATCAATGCAAACATCACCAAATCCATCTCTTCTATAATCAAAATAGCCTTTATGATAATGATTAAAATAATAATCATCCTCATCATACTGATAATATACAATCGGTTTGTTCATATAAGCAAAGTCAAAATATACGCTAGAGTAATCTGTGACTAGAAGTTTTGAGTCTTTTAAAAGAGATTGAACATTTTCGTCTCCGTAATAAGTAACTCTGACATTTTGTGAATTTTTAAATAAAGGGGAGAATTTTTGTAATGCTGGATGCAAAAACAGCTTGATTATTATTTTTTTGTCCAAACACTTCTTTTCTAATTCCTGAGAATATAAAAGTTCATTCCAATGCTTAAAAAAACTTGTTTTTTTAAATTCATCAAGTGACAGGTTGCTTATGTTTCTTCTCCAAGTTGGCATAAATAAAATTTGATTCTTTGTTTTGTAATCAATCAAATTATCATATCTAGGCAAACCGGTATATATTGGTGCTCCGTTTTTATATCCAAAAGTATCCCTTATAAATTCATACTCAGGTTTTGCCCCACAAATAAATATTTTTAAACTTTTACAAACGTCACCATATAGTCCCTCATGAGCATTTTTAATAATTCCGTGTTGAAGAAAAACATGCAATTCACGGCCTATGTTTCTTCGATAAAATAACGTCATCTGCACCCAAGGGGCGTATCCATATAAATGAGAACTAATTTTAACTGGGCAACCAATAACCATTAAAAAATGTTTGAAAGATCCATATTCAACTATTTTCCCAAGACATTTAACCTTATTAAAATCAGGGCTGTTCTTTTTGATAATATATGTTGCATTTATTCCACACTTTGTTTTGCATAAATACTTGTAAAAAAAGAAACCATTGTCTTGAGCATCGAAACCCCGTTCACATATAATCCAATTTCTCTTCCTTCCATATAATATTTTTGCTGGTAAAAACAAAAAATAATATATGCAAAGAAAAGCAAAATACTTAAATTTATTTCGAATCTTTAGATAATTATTCGGTATAGAACTCATCTTATCCATTTAATATTGTTTCGAATAACTTTCGCCGGGTTTCCTGCCACCAAGCAATTCGCTGGTACATCTTTGGTAACAACTGATCCAGCTCCTATTACAGCACCATCACCGATAGTAACACCCTTTAAAATAATAGAGTTTGTACCAATCCAAACATTATTTCCAATGACAACTTCCTTACTATTTGGTCTATCAATGTTCTCATTCATCAACTTATGAATATCGCTGTCTCTAATAACACAGTTATTTGAAATTACTGTATCGTTTCCAATCACAATTCTGCAAGAACAATAAATTTCACATCTGTCGTTTAAGAGGACATTTTTTCCGATATTAACTTGCCCATTATCAAAAACGTTGATAACAGCGCCACTCCTCATGGTTGTTTTTTCATCAACAAAAACATTCGCTTTCTTACCAATGGTCAAGCGCCCAAAAGGAACATTTGGCTTCTTAAGTTTTTCCTGACCCCAATCTCTATTAAAAGAAAAGGATTTGCAATTGATGTTTGCTGTTTTATCAATTTTTGTTAAGCAGCGATTGTAAATTATAATGCCGTGGTTTTTTGCTTTGTTGTTTTTAATTCTGATTCTTTGAAAGATATTCATACTTTTTCCTTCTAATTTTTTTAATAAGTTGCCTATATTTAATCAAAAAGATGTGTCCAAATTCATATGGTAAACGGATTTGAAGCCATAGAATGGAAAACGGATTATTAATACTCATTATTTTCGCTTCCCACTGTTTAGCTACCCTTTGTTCAAGTTTTAAAGTATCTACAAATTGATTTTTCTTGTTTTCAGAAACAATTTTCTTTAGAAGCATGTAATACTGATACCCCTTGATATGTTTGTCTTTAAAATAAGATATAAAGATCTCTTTTTCTTTTTCGGTAAAAGTGCTACTTATTTTGTTTAATTGCAATAATCTAATTTTTGAGTCGAGTTTTAATTTCTTTCTCTCTAATGAATTCTTGTATGTAAGTTGATCTCTATGCACTCTATATTTTACCAACACTTTTTTTAAAATAGTTATTTTCCCGAGCTGAGATAATTCAACCCACATTTTATAATCCTCTCCAAACCTTAATTCTTCGTCGTAACTAATATTATTTGAAGAGAGAGTTTCGCTTCTGATCATAACAGAAGAATTAAGTAATGTCGGGACATTGTCAAATAATAAGCAGCAACGATAGTACTCGCTGTCATCAATTTCACGCTTAACAATATTGTTTTTTTCTCCAAAATGTTGGAACCATGTACCTAACGCAACAACGTCCGGATTATGTTCTAAAAATAAGGACTGTTCCTCAAGTCTGTCCGGCAAACTAATGTCATCAGAATCCATAATGGCTATATATTTACCGCGTGCCCTTCGTAAGGCTTGGTTCCTAGCAAAGGAAGGACCACGATTTTCAGCATTCTTAATAATACAAATTCTCTTATCGTTATAGAGGTCGTCAACGAACAAATCTCCATCAGAGCCATCGTCCACTATCAAAAGTTCAAAGTTGTTATGCGTTTGTTCTATAATGCTACAAACCGCTTCATTTAAATACTCTTGCGGTGTGTTATAGACACACATAATTACAGACACCAAAATATTTTCATTCATCTTTAAGTGCTTCCTTCAGCATTTTGTTCCAGTTCATTTTCTCGAAATATCTCAATCCGTTTTTTGATGTCTCCCACCATTCTTTTCCGTCGGATGTCTTTACTTGATACCATCCTTTTTTAACAATATTTGAATTTGTTAAAACTATTTTGCTGATGGTAATAGAATCGATGGCCTCTATTATTTCTCTATCGATTTCAAAATCATGAATATAAATTACTGCAACTGCATCAGTAATTCTTTTTGATCTTCTAAGCCACTTAGCAGCCGCAATCTCATATTTTTTCTCATGTTGAAATAAAATACTAATATCGTCTAATTTGGCACAAGGAAAACTGATAACCCCCCCACCGATGCTCGTAAAAAATTCTTGAGGAGTATTATGATCAAGTTCTACAAGAGATTTAGATAGGTAGTAATTTAAATTATTAACAAATCTTACGAAATCCAGAATTGGTATCTGCGTAGCAATAGTTGGAGAAAGATATTTAGCTTTCGCTTCTTTGTAAATAAAATACGAAAGACAATTGTTAGACAAAACAGACATTTTTGATATTTTTGCAAAATGTCTTTTTCGTACAAATAATAAATAATTTTTTTTGAAAAAATTAAACATAGATGAGGCTTAAGTGAATATTGATGTTTGATTCATATCGTTCAAACAGCATTTTGTTATATAACAGTATAATTTAATTCCAATTTGATCCTTTAGTTGTCTATACTTTTATTGACTTTATCAATAATTTCAGACACTTCTTCATCTGAAAGCCACATATGAAGAGGCATAGTTATGAGATGCTGACTAATTTTATGTGCGCCAGGGCACGTTCCATTGGCGTATCTATACATACTGTATTCAGTATTATCGCGATAATGAACTCCACAGTTAATTCCTTCTTTACTTAAATCGTCAAGAAGCTTTTCTCTATCTGGTACAGCCAATTCATAAAGATGATATGAACACTCATTCTCATAATTAGCAGGAATAATCTTAATGTTTGGATTGTTTTTAAATCCTTCATTATACATTTTAACTATTTCTCTACGTCTATTATTTTCCTCGTCAAGATATTTTAATTGAACAAGAGCAATTGCGGCCATAATGGCATTGCCATTATACTTATAGCCAACAAAGTCGACATCATACTTCCAAGCATATGTTCCTTTATTACTTCTAGCGTATGTATCTTTATTAATACCAAGCCATGCTATTTGACGTGAGAGTTTGTCTCCTTCTTCGTCGTTCCAACAAATCATTCCACTATCGCCTGTCGCTAAATTCTTAACAGCTTGGAATGAATAAACAGCAACATCAACGCCATCCCATGTTCCTGGAACGATTCCATTTACTCTAGTGCCAGACATATGTGCAGCATCAAGAATAACTCTAAGATTATGTTTTTTTGCAATTGAAATAATCTCATCTAATTTTCCAACTCTTCCTCCGTATCCAACGAAAATAATAGCTCTGGTTTTAGATGTAATTTTCTTTTCAACGTCTTTTGGATCTAAGCAAAGATATTCATCGACATCCGCAAAAACAGGATGAAGATTTTCGTACATAATTGCATGGTTCGTAGAAACAAATGTAATTGGGGTTGAGATAATTTCATCTCCATCTTTCCATCCATATCTTCTTTTTAAAATTTGAACAGCCAAGTGAAGGCCGACAGTATTACTATTTAGGTAATATGCGTACTTATGACCTGTATATTTTTTCCATTCTTCTTCAAATTGAACGGTTTTAAATCCCATACCGGTCCAACCTTTTTCAAGGCATTCTTTAATCTCATTCAAACACTCTTCTACGTGAAATTTAGGTTTTAATACTTGAATAGCCATTTTATTTATTCTCCTTTTCAAATGTAAATCCTTCTTGCTCTAATTCATCAAGATACTTTATATAGCCTTCGTTAGCTTCAATATATTTCGACAGTAAGAACATTTCTCTTTTCCTATTATTTTTATATGAATTGGAGACAGATCGTCCTTCTTTGTGGTAAACAACAATTTCTGGGTTATACACTGTCTTCATGTTTTTAGACATAATTTGTGCGAAAAGAATATCTTCTTCTGCATACATAAATGAATGAAGATTTATTCCGTTGTAATATTCAAAAAACTTTCTAGAAAAAATCATGAAACATCCATGACAAACAATATTCTCTCTACGTTTCAAAAAGATACCTTCGCTTTTATCTTTTCTCAATTGACTTCTTCTCTTTTGCCTGAATGACTTAGATAGTTTAAATTTTAATCTTCTTACAAAATTATAAAGCCCCACATATCTGTATTTATATGATTTGTATTTTCTTTTAAGTTCAATTAATTCGTCTTGGGCGACATCCTTATAATGTGGCTTATCGAATATAGGATTTGAGTCGCATCTGCCGTCGGCGGTCAAAATCATAGGACCTAGTTCAGCGAAACTGGAACGAGAATATTCTTTTTCAATCTTTTCAAAAAACGATTTATCAATTAGGACAATATCGTTATTTGAAAGAATTAAATACTCAGGATCATATTTTTCTCTGAGAAGTTCAATGGCTTTGTTGTTTCCTCCACCAAATCCAAGATTCTTATCATTTAAATATACCTCAACATTTTTGACTCCGTTCAGTTCTTTCTGAATCTTCATTCCAGAGCCATTAGAAGAACAATTATCAAAAACAAAAAGGATATAATTTTCTGTGTCCAATTTTTCTCTAAAAGATTGAACACACTCTAAAGTGTCATCAACATTGTTGTAATGAAGAATAACAATTCCTAAATCTATTTTCTTTTTTTCAGTCATAGTGCCTTTTCGCTAAATAATTATACTAATTACTTAGCACCAATAACAATTATTAATAGTTTCATATTTTAATCCACTCATCCATTAACAAGTGGCTTTCCTTGCCATCATCTCTCCATTTTGTTGGAGAAATGACAATTTTGTCTTTGTTTCTGCATAAATATTGTGCCCACCAGCAAAACGTTGAATTCGACATAATGAAATGTTTACAAGAATACATCATTCTTAATTTCTCCCATATTTCATCATCACCATCTTCATAACTAACAGGGTAATTAAATTTGAAATTCTTTTTTACCCATCCAACATCATTAGAAAATATTATGAAATGTGCATTTGGACAAAGCTCATGCATTTTATTGATCGCCTTCGTATAATATTCTAAGGAACATAAACTATGTTCCCTCATAAATTTTTCGTCGTAATTAATCTCGTTCCAAACTCTAAAAGAAACACAAACAGACTCAGTATTGTCAATTATCTCATACAAGCTTCTATTCTTTTCAACTCTTGGCTGTAATGGCACAAACTCATCAAGGAGTTCCTTTTTTATATCATCAAAGAAAGTTGGATTTTCAAAATATCCCCTAATAAAAATATCTTTTGAATAACATTTTTGAGGCTCGATAAAACATTCGTCTTCTTTAAAAATACCATTCTTTTGCATCTTATTTTGATATCTTTGAAGAATATTGATTGACTTAAATTTTTTACTAATTTTTCTGAAAAAGGGGTACCTTCTATAAATTCGAATTTGTGCTTTTGAACCAGCTCTTAAAACGCTGTTTCCATTTATAATCCTAAATTCATATTTAGATACATTAAAATTTTTTAAATGATCAGAATAGGAGTCATCACCATTTGCTTTTTTTCTCCATCTATCAACGTGAAAAAAATCTAGTAAAAAAGAATAATCGTTATTTAATTTAGCTATCTTTTTTGCAAATGCATATTGAAACATTTGATTTCCGCACCTTCCGTTCACATCCAAGTAAATCATATTATGATACCTCGTTTTTAATTTTCTTTAATTTTAAAAAAGAAAACATCAAATTTTTAAAATATAAAACTGTCTTAGGATCTAATATGAGGAGCGATAATACATATATTAAAATTCCACTAAAAACCTGAATTATTAAAATGAGAAATAAAGGTAAATAGTTAAAGATAATTTCTATTTTATATACAAAAATCCACATAACAAGAGAAATAAAGAAAGGTAGAACAATACAATTTATTTGTTTTAAAAAAGAAAGTTTAAAAACAACTTTATTTACAAATAAACTTAACAAACAAGTTGTAAGGGAGGCAATCATAAAACCTATAGCAATTGCTCGAACGCCATATGGTACCGAAACTAATATAAGAAGAATAAAAATTGTCTTTTTTAACAGACCAAATACTAAAAAATGATTTGTTTTGCCGATTGCCTTCAATGATATATCTGATGTTGCCTCAATTGGCATTACAGCAAAAGCAATACAAAAGATTTGCATGTAGATAGCACTTGGTAGCCATTGGCTTCCTAAAAGTAGTTCTATCATTGTATTTGCAACGGCAGCCAGCCCAAACATAGTTGGAAACGAAATATAAAGACAGACATTAGTAATTTTAGCCAAGATATCTCTAACTGAAGAAGGATTATCTTGTTCTTCAGAAACCTTTCGTAAAAGAACATCGTTCAATGAACTAACTGAATTTGATTCAATAATTGATGGGAATGATTCTCCACGATTATAAAAAGCTAGGTCAGAAGAGGTACATACTTTTCCAATAATAAGTTGTTGGAGTCTTTTAGACAGTGAGTCAGCAATTCCAAATAGCCATAATGGAAGCCCATATTTTAGCATTTGAACAAATCGTTCAAAAGAAAACTCAAATTTAGGAATCCACCTTACAACAAGCCAAAGAATTATTGTATCTATAACACAATCGAGACAATGCTGTGCAACTAAAGCCCAAGGTCCGAGTCCTACAAAAGCAAACACAATTCCTATTATTCCAGCAGTTAAAGTTCCAATTAAACTTGCAGAGAATAATTTCTTGTAAAGATAATTACGCACAACAACAACAAGCTGAATTCCCATAAAAGAAGAGAACAAGATAGAGACTCCCATCACTCTCAAAAGGCTTGATAGTTCGGGCTTTTCATAAAACGATGAAATCAATGGTGCGGCAAAGAATAGCGCCACATATAATAAAATGCTTATCGTTAGATTAAAAAAGAACGCAGTATTCATGTCCACTGAATCAACTTGTTTTTTCCGCATTAAATAAGTGCCAGTATATAAATTTGTTACTACAGTAAGGATGGAAATAATCACTGATACGGTAGCGACAACGCCATATGCATCAGGACCCAGTTTACGGGCTAAAATTAAACCAACTACAAAAGTAATAATCTGGATTAATAATTTTTCACCCAAATTCCATAAAAAGCCTGAAAGTAATTTCTTTTTACTTGTTGACATATACTATTTTCGTGGCTACTTTACGTTTCTATATTTTTTAAGACCATAGCAAGCCCACCTAAAAACATAGTACCAACTTTTGAACCAGTTTATTTTCTGGGTTTTATGATATACATAAAATTGATATTTAATTAATTTAAACTTATTGGAAGTCTTGCTTCCCTTATGAATTTTATATGTCGCTAAAACAACATGATTACCTCTAGCAACATATCCATCCCTTAATATGTTTAAGAAAAAAACATAGTCTTCTCTTTTCTTTAATCCCTCTGGAAAAAACCTATCACCAATAACTTCTTTGTCGTACATTGTAGTTAGGCAAGATAATGGATCACCACAAAGGATTTGCTTATACGTAACAGAATCAGGCACATAAAAATCTGTACATGATTTATCTGTTAAACGTCTGTAACCAGAAGATACAATTGGTCCATTAATAGCAATAAATTCAACCTGTTTTTTTAAATAGTCAGAATCAAGCAAGTCATCCGAATCAAGAAAAGTAATATATTTTCCAGTGGCATTTCGCAAGCCTTCGTTTCTCGCAACTGCCGATCCAGAGTTTTTACTTAATCTAAACAGTTTGATTCTTTTTTCATTGGCAATAAGGTTTTTGACATATTCAAAAGAACCATCATTAGAACAATCGTCAACAATAATCCACTCCCAGTAAGGATATGTTTGATTAATAACACTATTAAAAGTGTCCAAAATAAAGACCTTATTATTATGAGAAGCAGTAATAATTGAAACCTTATCCTTCTCTACCATTATTATCTTCCTTTAGCTGTTCCAAGAACTTTTAAAATTGTATAGACAAAAATTTTAATGTCCCACCACAAAGAGAAATGTTCATAATAAATGCCATCATATATTGCTTTTTGCTCAGGGTTAAGGTCTCCTCTTTTGTGTATTTGGGCATAGCCACTCAATCCAGGTCTTAATGAAATAGAACCATTTTCTTTTCTTAAATTAATAGTGATGACATCCTCATTGACGTCAATTAATGGTCTAGGACCAATAAATGCCATTTGACCAACAAAAATATTAAATAATTGAAGAGTCTCATCGATAGAAGTTTGTCTTAAAAACCTGCCAAACCCAGTAAGACATTTGTATGCATTTTCATCCCTGCTCGTCATATGTGGATCAGCATCAAGTTTCATACTTCTGAACTTTAAGCATCTAAAAGCTTTTCCATTTTTACCTATTCTATGTCTAGCAAAGAATGGATGTCCTTTAGTGACAAACAAGTTAATAATAATGACCCACCACCAAAGTAAAACAGAACAGAAAATAATACCGGTAATCGAACCGAATATTCCGATTAATCTTTTAAATGGTAAGTAGATCTTTTGACTTGTCTTCATGATGCAATCTTTATTATCCAATAATAGAGGTGAATTAATCTATCACAATATTCGTCACAGATTCGCCACGTTGAAAGTATGTTAACATACATTTTTTCTATAAAACAAGAAAAAATTCATGCGTATATATGTATATACCCATAATACTACTTCCTTATAAAAAACAAAATCGCCCTTGATGCGTGGCCATACGCATCACTTAGGCGAAGTTGTTTTTTCACTATCTTCTTAGGACAAAATTATCCAGATTGGAGAATAAGATAGACCTCAGAAATTCATATACTCGGGAAAAGGATTCCGACTCAATAAAATTCCACTTATTTGGTTTTGCTTATCTCTCTAAAAAAAGAAACAGATGCATGAAAAACCAATAAATAGAGGAAGAGGATTTTTCCTCCTTTATGCCTTCTAAAAACTAGACCACATAAAGGAAGAGACTAGGACGGTCAATCTTAGTCAAATCCTGTTATTTAAAGTTCTATAAAACTTTGCGTTTTCTAATGAAGAAGTATCCGCCAATAGCGGCAATGCTTACGACAGAGACAACTGTAATTGCCGTAATTGTTGTAACATTTTCGCCAACAACAGAGCCAATTGGATTGCTTGCTCTTCCACCACTTTGAATACCAAGAGATAAGATGTCTTTGTATCCAAGCGTTTCAACGATGTATTCATATCTGTACATAGCGCTTTCAATAATCGCGCCTGTTAAATACATGTCATCGATTCTAATTCTTTCAGCAGAAGATAATATTGCTTTTGCAGAGGCGTTTGATTTAGCAGCAATAATAGCAGCATTAGTTTCTAATGCTTCCCACTCTGATGAAGTGATAGATTTGCCTTCTTCACCACACTTGCCTTGCAAGCCAGTTAATAAAGCTTGAGCGGCATGTCTAGCAACATAGTGGTTGCCTGTATTCGGATCACTTTGAGTAGTAACAAGTTCAACAATAATGTCCATGATATATGTAGGCTTTGTATTTTGATTCTTATATAGTTTGAAGAATCTACTTCCACTTGGGAAATTGTAAACATTGATGCCTGCAACATCATAGTCAGACACTGAACTAATGACATCACTTGGGTTTTTTTCTGATCCACCCATAATTTGGTACGATCCTTGGTTGCTTGAGTAGCTGACAACTGTGACTCTTGCAATGTCCTCTTTGAATTCTAATGTGTTATATAAATAACCATTATAATCAGATGGGAATTGTATTCTTCCACTATTAGAGCAGACTCTTAATCCAATATATGTTTCTCCGTCGTTCTCAAATTCTGTATCAGTTGAAGGAGCATCACCAGTTAGACCAATAATGGTTCCGACTCTTAAGACTTTATCGTCGTAAGTTTGTTGAGGTTCTTCAACAGTGACTTGAATTGTGCTTGAATATGGCGTTTCTCTTCCTGCTGGAATTTCGCTTCCGGAAACAGTAATAGTGATTGCAGACTCTGTGAGTGCAATACCAGTCAATGTGTAAGGACTACTAGAACCGGAAACAGTAACTTTAGTATTATCGCTACTAGTAACAGACAACCTTTCATCTGAAAATACTGGATTTGTAGTAACATACAACTTTGTTGTTTTGCCTAGAAGGATACTATCAGAGCCCAAGGATAATATAGGTGCTTCAATTAAAGGATTATCTGCTCCTGGTGTTTTCCAAGAAATTGAGAAGTAGTCGTAATATCCAGCTCCGCTACCATTTGAAATCAGAATGTATTTGAATTGCTTAGTTGATTCTGGGGTTAACGATGTTGAAGATGTTCCGATTGTGCCAACTGTAGTTAAGCCAGTTGTACTTCCAGATGTGATTGGGTCATTACTTCCATAAATCGTAACCGTTCTAGGGGTCCCTGAATTTCTTGATAATTCAATTTTGGTGCATATACCTCCAGAGCCTGTTGTCCAAATATAGTTACCGGCTGTAGCATTCATTTGAATAACATTGTTTCCACCAGCAGTTTTGCCAGCATAAACAGCATCAGATGTAACTGTCTTTCCTGACCAGCTAGTATAAGAACTAGAACCAGGTTCGACTCCAGTTGTAGCAAGTGTGATAACATCTGTAACAGTAATAAATCTATTTACTTTAAATTCTTTTGAAACTTCGTAATTGAAGTTATCTGCGTCACTACCAGTCAATGTGACTGTCGCTGTACCTGCTTTTTGTGCAGAATATGCTCCTGTAGATGAGTTGACAGATAAGACATCTGAGTGGTCAACACTCCAAGTTGCAGAAGTGAGTGTACTTTGTGATCCACCTGTGAGGGAATACGCTAATGTTCCTGAATCACCAACTTCATATGGTCCGGCAGAGGTAATTGTTAGCGTTCCTTTTACAGGTGTTGGAGCTGTAACAGTAATTTGATATGATGCATATTTTGTGATTGTACCTTCTGTATACAATACATAAATGTATTTACCATTATGTGTTGCAACAACCATGGTTGTGCTTGTGTCGATTGCAGTTCCGGCTGATGTTGTTGGATCGATATCAGGCGCTCCAAATTTGAAAGATGATGGTGTGACAGTTTTAGATGAACCATCACTATAACTAGCAGTCAGCGTTCCTCCATACGACCACTTCTCTCCGGCTGTAAATGAGTCTTCTTGGCTGGCACTCGAAACAGAACTTAATGATTTTGTAGAAGTTGAATAATTAATTGTAATTGCCGCAATCAAAACTCTTTTATTTGATGTAGCGGCTGTGATTTTGAATTTATTCACCTTGCTTGATGAAATATCATAGGTTTGATCACTAAAGGTGCCCGATTGAAGAGATCCACTAGTCTGTGATTGAGCAGAACCACCATTAGGTGTAACTTTGAGTGTTGCAGTGCTATCACTACTCCAATAAGCAGCACTAATTACGACTGTAGTAACACTTTCTGTGCTTGGAATGGTTACATCAAATGAGTTCGTTCCTCCATTAGAACCCTTATTAAGTTTAATATTCTTCCCGGTGACATTTCCGTAAACGTAAGATGTTTGTCCATCTAAAGTGACTCCTGTTGGTATGGTATGTTTTGTCCAATCGACAGTAGTAGTTACATCTGATGCTGTGGTGTCTTCAGTAAAAACAATAGAATATTGAGCTGGTCGTACTTTGAAGTTAATTACAATACTTGCATTTGCATTCAAATTAACAATTTCTCCAGGTGCTTTGTCAACAGCAGCAGCAGTTCCCACAGTAACGGTATATTTATCAAAAACATAGCCACTGTTCGCAGATGCTTCCGCAGTAGTGAATGATGAAAATGCAGGTAGTTCATAATTGCCACCAGAAACATTATCAATAACTTTTCCTGTTCCAGAACCATTTGAACCAACTGTATATGTGACCTTGTACTTAGCGCCAGCTTCATAAGTGACTGATAGCTTGCTTAAATATAATCTAGAACCACTAGTTGTTCCTAAACAGGCAATTGCAATGGAATATGTATTGATTCCAGTAATATTGCCGTCAGTATTGGCGCTTAGAGAACCGTCACCACCACCTAACTTAGTGGTGTCGTTTTTCGCTGGAGTGGTACCTGTTCCGTCATAAGTGCTATCTACAATGTAGCCAACCTTAGTTCCCTGTGTTGATTGAATGGTTACAGATGTTATTTTGTTACCATTCAAGGCCTTTACAACTATAATTCCACCGCAAGCATCACCAGTGTTTTGGTACAATCTTATCGCATTGGAATTCACCGCAGGGTCAGATGTTCCACCCGCTTTATAAGAAGCATATGAAACATTTGAATCATCACCAACATTGCCACTAATGGATGAAAAAGAAGTCATTGAAGCTGTTCCGGCCCTAGCCTCTCTAGGAGCCTTGGCACTACTTCCAATAGCAACACCTACTCCAATCGCCATCGCTAATCCGACGCTAAGCGAAGCGATCTTCGTAAATAATTTGTTCATATTTAAAATTCTCC
>AUXO013142051.1_pt1 | contig 16877 bp, 18 predicted proteins | sample 768731 | NCBI WGS metagenome assembly AUXO01 (sample SAMN02715735, study PRJNA202380) | gut metagenome | biome: sheep rumen | host: Ovis aries | place: New Zealand: Palmerston North
AGACAAAAAAACAAAAAAAGACACGCAATTTAATGTGTGTCTTTTCATTTATTTTAAATCAATTATGCTCTTCTAGAATAAGCGTAGATATCTATAGTCAAGCGAGCAGGATCCCAAACAGTGAATTGATTATCGTGAGAGTAAGAAGTATATGTATAATCTCCGTCCCAGTACTTAATAAATCCAGTCTCTGCAGTTAAAGTTGGGAAATAAGGTAATAGATCTTCATAGGTCTCACCATCTAACACTACTAGTTTTAATATTTCAGAGTTGTTCTCAATAAACTTTAAATAGTGAACACCATCAACGTTATTTTTAATTTCAACAACATTTGTTGGTCCAGCATCTTCACCACAACCAGTTAAGGCTACTGGAGCGCACATCATTAGTGCACTTAATAAGAATAATTTATTAAATTTCATCATTGTGTCCTCCTATAATTAAGCAACATGTTTAATAAGAACAGGTCCGAAAGTCGTATCAACCCATTCATCATTGAATGAAGCATTTGAAATTGATTCGATGGTTAATCTGTCTTTTCTTGAGCATCCGTTCGCCTTACCACTTGTTATAGATAGTTCGCTCATAGCTTCGTAATAAACACTCAGACATTTTCCACCATTTGATAAACCGGCGACATAACCGAAATTGCCATTTGTTTTGTTACAAACTAATCCATAAACAAGGCAAGTGTTTATTTTAGCATTTACAACATCATTTGCCTCATTAGTAACTTGTTGTAATTTACCAGCTAAACCACCAACGGAATAAGTAGACGCACCGGCATTTTGTACATTCACGTTAGCGTTAGAGACATATGATTTTTCAATTGTTGCTCCAGCTAAAACGCCAGCAACACCACCAAGTCTAACTTGGCCAGAACCAGATGTAACTATTCCCATTACATTGGATTTAACTAAGCAAGAATATTGAATTAAGCCATTAGAGAAACCAACTAAACCACCAACATTAACGTTAGAAGTAGTTTGATTTAACTGAGCGGAAATACGAATTGAAGAATTATAAACTCTGCAGTTATTAATAACCCCATTGTTAACGCCTGCAATAATTCCACAATTTATTTCAACGTTTTCTTTGTCGACAAAAATAACACCATCGACGAGTACTTTGACATCTTCGATAACTAAATTTTTAATAACACCATCGTTTTGGCCAAAAATACCGATGTTATAGAATTCGCCGCTAAATGATGATGCTTTTACGGTAAAGTTGCGAATAGAATAATCATCGCCATCAAATACGCCACCAAAAGCTTCAGATGATCCAGATCCGCCAACGTCTATTTTTTCTCCGCTTAAATCTAAATCAGCAACTAATTTGTAATATACATTGCTATTAGAGTAGTTTGATAAAACGGAAATCAAGTCAGTTTTATTTGCGAGTAGATATGGCTGTTGAGATGTTCCATATCCTCCACTATAAGATTCCTTTTTAACATTTACAAAAAGCGAATAAGCTTTTACATCATAAATATATAGTTCTATGCTAAAAGTTCTTCCAATTGTGTTCTGTGCGATTGATAAAACGTTCCCAGATAATGTAGCAGCGAATTCAGATGATAATGATAGATAATAATCACTGCTTTCAAACTCATCAGTAATCAAATTAGAGAGATTAATTGTAACTTCAGTGTTTTCAGGAAGATTAATCAAAGACTCGTATGGAGTAATAGAAACAGATGATCCGCTCGAACTATAATCAAGCGACGAAAAATAATCGCACGAAATGCCAAAGCCCTCACATTTTGATGCATAAGATTCATAGCACAAATTATCGAATGCTTTCTTTAAGAAAGCTATTTGAGAACCATAAACGCTAGAATCTAAAATATCCCAAATAGGAGTTGCATCTTTTGCAGAGACAATTTTTAAATCAGCACTATCTTCATTAAATGAATTGGTCCAGGCTTCATATAAAAATCCTGACGCTGTTCCAGTACCAAATTGAGTCTTATATTGGAATAAATCAGATGCGGTAGCAGCACCATTAGTGTTTCCACCATAAGCATGGTAATCAAGCTTTGTAAAAACACTTGAGGAAGTTGATGAGTTAGATTCATATGAAGACAAGTCAACAGATCCGCTAACCTTTGCGTCAACTTTTGCTGTTTCAACAATAACATTCAAAGAAGCGGCCATGCTTTGCTCTGTTTCAGAAAGTTCATAAGCAGCATCTTGAACAAAATATTTTGTAATCTCTAGCTTGCCACCCAAAATGTATGTGTTATAAACATGAGTGCCATATTTTTTTAACAACTGTTTTGCTGAAATAACATTATTAATCGCACTTAATTCTCTTTTAAATGAGTTAGATAAAGCACTATTGATGTTTTCAGCGCCCCAGTCAATATTGACAACGTATTTTTGGGTTAGCCAGTAATAATACTCATAGCTTTCAATTTTTTGCTTATATGATTCTGAAGCGGAACTTGTTTTAAACTTTGAGGCCACATCAGTAGTAACCATATAAACTCTTAAGCTATTATCTAATTCCGAAGAGAATGTACTAGCATATTTGCTAGAAAACTCATATGCAGAGCTTGAAGTGATATTGGAAGCATATGTCTCAACATCTTTTCTAGCACGCACTGCATTGATGAATATTTCATTTTCCGAATCAAATAATTCAGGATTCGTGTTCACCTCAAACGAGTTAGTATCACTTGCGTTAATAGCGGTTGCTATTTTTGAATATAGGCTTGGATTTAAAGTTTCTGCTTTGGTTGATAATACATTGCCATCAGAGATTAAAGGTATAATTCCAATAGATAATACTAATACCCCAAAGCCAACAATTCTTTTTTTCATCGGTTATTCCTCCTTATATTTGCCACATTCATTACATTCACCGAAACAAGATTTCGGTTCATAATTATTTAATAATTCAATTTTCCCATTTTTTAATTTATACGCCTTGTCAACGTTTTGAAACATCTGACAGTGCGTTACTATTAATATTCCTGGCGGATTAGGTCTATTTTTTAAGTCGATTATGAAGTTATTCAAAAGTCTAGCGTGAACAGCATCTAAATTATTTAGCGGTTCATCCAATATATACAAATTTGCGTTATTTCTAGAAAAAGCTTTTAAGATTGATATCATTTGTTTTTCTCCACCGCTACAATTTGAGATTCTGCGTTCGTTGAATTTCCCGCCACAATATAAATCTACACGGAAATTATTATATAATACACGGTCATAATAATCTTCATAGCCCTCATTGTTCTCTGCTTTAGAAGCATATTCAAAAACGAAGTCTTTAACTCGAGGTGTAAAAAATCCTCCATCATAAACAGCTTGTTCAGAATAGCCAATCGCGGTTCTGAAATAATTCTTCTCATCTTTACTAATGGTTTTCCCGTTAAACGTCATTTCAAAAGATACATCAGATTCATTTAAAGCAAAAATTAAGGAATTAAAAATAGTAGACTTCCCAGCACCATTATCTCCGATAATTAAAACTAGCTCTCCTGGAGCAACTGAAAACGCACCATTTTGAACTATTATTTTTTCTTCTGGGGTGCCTTTATCAAAAGCAATATTTATATTTTTAACATCTAAAATATTTTCCATATTACTTAATCCTCACCTTCGCAATAACAGTATCAGTTATAAAGAACAATAATGTTAACACCCCAATTAATAGCGGAATCCAAAAACTGGAAATAATCGAAAAAACGATAACCGCCGGAATAAACGGAAGTATAAATATCCAAAAATTAATCGTAAGTAAATCTCTATTTACAAGCATGCTACTTCCCGTTAAAGCAGATTGATTAAGGGTTACCATTTTGCTCTTTTTGTAAAACAATAGACTAAAAGATAAAAGCGCTACTATTGTTAAGGAAAAAGAACAAAAGCCTATAATAAAACTGCTTCGAAAGTTGTTTTTTATTTTTTGAAATGAAAACACTTTGTTATATTCTCGAGAAACATTATCAAAGACCGCATAAGATTCGATCTGCCCAATTGAAGTAGACGAACTGCCAACGAAAATCGAAGATGTGTCGCTATTTATAGAAGCCTCATTAACTGCATAAAAATCAGCGGTGATATATTTAACCCTATATTCAACAGAGCCATTAAGATAAAGCGAGTCTCCAATTTCTTTCTTATATTTATCACTTAGTGTTTTTGAGATTGCAATCTCATTATCCTTGAGTTTTGAAAAACTGCCAACGATGATATTTTTCTCATTAATCAAAGATTTCAAATCATAATTAACGCCTTCTAAAAACTGATAAGAAAATGAAGGGAGTCTAATTGATTCTTTTTCTTTAATAAGATTAAAGGTCAAAGCTTTCCCATAATACGCAAAGCAGTTATTATCAAAGGTCCTAGAATCATAAGCAACATAAGTACTTTCAGTGTTGCTCCAAGTTTTAATACCGGCATAAGATTTATTTATAAGGTTGTTAAAAGCAAAGCTTACACCGATGCTTAATAAAGAAACAGCCAAAGATACAGCCATTATTTTTTTATTTAGAAATAATGACAAATATTTACTCATTCTATGCCTTTCTAACTAATAAAGTTGTAATTAAATATCCAACTGCAACTCCAATGATAGGAATAATAAATGACAAAATATTCATCACAAAAACACTACCTACAGAGCAATAAACAGATGTTGCATTAGCGGCAATAAATGTCGATATAAGAGCAGTAACAGCACATGTAACGATCAACAAAGCATTAAAGATAGAATATGCTTTTATAATGCCTTTTGAACCATTATCGTGGATGTATTTATATATAAAGTCGTTCTTATTTTTCGCAACAACAATAAATCCGGCCAAAGAGATTAAAAATGATAAAACACCAAAAACAATTGTCGCAACAATCAAAGCTGTTGAAGCACTATTTGCTTTTGGTAATGCGGTTGATTCATTCATCTCATCTTTTTCTTTATAGTCTAAAACATGGGTGGATGAATAATCTCTAGAGTAAAAATCATCTAAATACTTTTGATATTGTTCATCAGTTTGATATTCAGTTTTTTCTAATAATGTTCCTAATGGTTTATAATCCGATAAATCTTCTTTTAAGGATGCAACATTATTTGATTTTAAATAAATTGCGGTTTTAAAGGATGAAGGAACAACGTTTGTACTCGTAATTAAAACCCCTCTTGAGAAAATATAATCTGTTTTATAAATTCGAGATATTGTACATTTTTTCGGAGATCCATCTATTGTTACAGTTAAAGAATCGCCGAGTTTTAAATTGTTAATTTCAGCAAATTTATAATCCACAAAAACAAAATCATTAAATATATCAAAGTTCTCTATTAATCTAACATCAGTATTCTCTGTATATTTTAAATCGGCCACATCATCAAAAACTAAAAAAGTAGATTGACCAAGCTTGCCATTAATAGTTGTGTTTAAATCGATTTCTAAATAAGACACACAACGAGCGACATCATCTCTTATTTTAAATCCTTCAATTTGAGTTAAGGATGGTCCTTTGACAATTAAGTCAAAGCCCTTTGTTCCATAAAATTCTTTTGCATCTTGATATTCAGAAACATTGATAGCTTTTGTTTTAGCAAAAGAACCTACAACTATTCCGCCCACTGCACTGAGAAGAACACCAACGCTTGATAAAATGGCGAATAACTTAATTAAACTTTTGTTCTTCGTTTTCGTGCTCTTACTCATAGAAAGAATACTTTCCTCTACATGAATTATCACTTCTGTCATCATTGACAGCGACAGATAAGTTACTATTATTAGGTTCGAATCTTACAACAAATTCCGCATTGTCACAAACTTGATTGGCCTCAATTTCAAAAATATAGTAAAAAGGATGTTGTTCATTATCATCGATAATAAAAGTCATATCAGTTAGTTCCATAATTGTATATGTGTTTCCATGTAAATCTTGGGCTATTTTAAGATTTTCTTTTGGTTTGATAGTTCCTTGATAATATTCCTTTGTGGAATAATACTCTGCATATGGAATCTGTACCTTGAAATCAATGTTCTCGATAGGAAGAGCACTGTATTTTTGAATTACAAAATCAACGCAAACATAAATCTTAGTATTAATCGCGAAATCATTTGAATCATAAAGTTCTGTTTTATCTCCGTCTTTCGCGTAATAGATTTTGCATTGTACTTCAAAATCGCATTTTGGAGCAGGATATGGATCAACCCAAGGAAGCCAAGTCAACCAATCTGGGCCTTGACACGATGTTAACGAGAGCCCAACAAATACTAATGAGCCAAAGAGTAATGCTTTTCTTTTCATAATAAAGTCTCCAATTTATTTATAAAACAAACCCCGAAGCAGAAAACCACGCAGTTTCGTGTAATTTCAAAATATTGCCATCTTCATTTCTTGTTTTAAAATCTAAAATATCGTTTTCGTGAGCGGATTGAATATATGCATGAATAGTTCCACAATAACTCGTTGAGAAGAATGTTTTATTTTCAATATTTCTAATTGAAATATCTCCATAGAACGGTCCAGAAAAATAATATGGAACATTATTAACGTTTTTATAAGTACAAATGTTTGTGTATAAAATATAAGGCAAATCCCCATTTGTAGCCTCTTTTAAATTATTAATGAATTTTTGTTTTACAAAAGAAGTATTGTCGACAATGCCAAGCAAAGATTGAGCACACCCAACAACAACAACTATTTTAGGAGTGGTTTTTTTAAATAAATCTATAGAATTCTCTCTTTGTTCATCACTGCTAGAGCTTCCTGTACTACCATGGTGAGAAGCCTTTTGAACGGTGATATTAGATAAAATATCGGTGTTTCCATAGTACTGTAAAAGTCCGTCCTCTCCATTTCCACCAAGATCTCCTAAACCGAGGTACTTGAAATTGTTAGAAACAACTCCAAAACAAACACTTATGTTATTTTGTGGTTGTCCATCACCGTTAAAACTCTGTCTATAAGCAAAATCATAATACCAGTTATATAAAAACCTTAATTCTGTGTTTTGACCTAATTGAATAGAATAATAAAATCTATCATTTTGTTTTTTTAATTTGCCATTTAGTGCGTTGACGTTTTCGATATAAGATGTGTTTTTAGGAGTTGAGTTAACATATTGAGAAGCAGATGTATTAGGCTTTGATTCACTAAGAATCGTTGTTTCGAAATTATTGAAAAAATAATTCATCATTTTTTTCGGAGTAGCCAACCCTTTGTTTTCAAAAGACATTGTTTCTCCACTATCGGTTTTTACCGATTCAGAAAATAAGGCAGCTGCTGGTAAATAATTAGTACCACTCGCAACAAGTTTATGCATTTTAACAAGGTAGGTTTGATATAAACCTTTGCAAAGTCTTTGGTCTTCATCAATTTCAGAATAACTATGCAAAGCTACAAATCCACTGTTAAAATCAATAACATTTTTTATAGATTTAAAGGCACCATAATCACAATCCTCAGTTGTATCATTTCGCAAAAAAGCATCAACAATACCATTTTCAACACTTAATGAGGCTATGTGATCAAAGTCTCCGTGAGTAACAATCAAATAATCAAGTACCCCATCAGAACAAATCGATTTAATCTTTTTTAAAAGATTTTTATTACAATTATTAATGACATTTATATCAAAATATTTATACTCATCATCTTCCTGAATACTCGACTTTCTACTTTGAAAACCGCAATCAACTAATATTTCAACATTGCCAGATTTAATCATATAAGACTCTGAAGCAGTGATTGATTTAGTGCTTTCTACACTGGTTTTATGATAAAAAGTCCTTTCGTATGATTCTCCAGTATTATCGGTTGCGAAGTTATCACTATCAAAGAAGAATAATTGAACATTGGAGTTACTATCAGGCGTAAAAACTAAATCACCGTTCTTGTTTCGATCAAATAAAATATCATCTTCACTATTGCCACATGATGAAAGGAGTCCGGTTAAAAATGGAACTAGCGATAACAAAAAAACGTTCTTAAAGATTCTTTTCATATTTATCACAAATAAGCTTTGCTTTTTCCTTTAATGCATCTATAAGCCACTCAGGTTCAATGAAAGTTGCCTCATCGCCACAAGATAAAGCAAATGAAACCATAGTTTTATCGTTTTGCATGTCCATACTAACTTTAATAGATCCATCTGCTAATTCTTCAATTTTCTGATTCTTACCATATACTCTTTCTTTAAGAAGCATTGCTCTAGTGCCAGTAGCGATTAATACCACATGATGATATTCGCCGTTATTCTTTAGACTATTTTCATCGATATAATTCTCTGGTTTAAAATATTTCCAAACAACAAATTTTCGGCAATTCGTTTTAAACTTAAAAGTTTTAATTCTGTTTATTTTAAAGGAATGTACATCGCCAGCTTCATGGTTCCATGCCAAGAAAAACCATGAGTTGTTGTAGTTATAGAGTTTATATGGATCTAATTCATGTTTCTTTTCACCGTTTACCAAAGAAAGATACTCAACTTCAATCGTTCTTTTTTCATTGATTGCTTTTTCTATAAATCTATATCTCTCATCAATTTCTTCTTCGGTCATTGATAATTGATATTTATTAACAACTATTATTTTTTTATCTTTTTCTTCGATTTCGACATTAGAAAGGACTTTCGAATAGGCAGAAACTAATTCCTTTTTCTTTGGGAAATCATTCTTATCCATTGAATAATTAAATGATTCTAAAAGTGCTTCTTTTTCTTCTAACTCTAGTTTTAAAGCAGGGAGAGTTATGTTTCCATTTAAAATATATCCACCATTTTGACCACATATATTGTCAATATAAAAGCAATAACCACACTCAGAAGCAACCTCATTAAGTTCTCGCTTGTATTCGATAATATTTCTCGGAGAAGTCTTTAAATATTCAGCTAACTCACTGATTTTGTATTTTCTCCCAGTATTCAAAATCTGGAGCATTCTAATGCATATTGCTGCTTTTCCCATGTCTTTATACCTTTTTTTAATGATACATTATAGATGTATTATTATCAACACCTATATTAGTGGACAGATATCCTTCCGTTATGACAATATAAATCAAGTTTAATAGACTGATGACCTAAGTAGTAAGCACCTTTAGCCCTCTTAATCTTCTTAAAAAGACGGTTGATTTTAGGTTTTATCTTATAGTAGATGAACTCAAGATCAATTTGATCTTTATTTAAGGAAGCAGCATTACATACTGGGTTACTGGTTTTAAAGTAGCAATGTACTTTGTTATGAGTGAGTTCTTCTTCTACTTTCTTCATATAACCCGCTGCTATGATATATCCAGTATGCTGATTGATGAATAATTCATCAACATTGCAGTTTATATGTGTGAAACAGTCATCTGTCTTAATTGAAAGCTCATCAGCATGGAAGTTATATCCTCTTGCGCAAGCAAAGTCTATCTTTTTAAGGTCACCGTGGATTTTAATTTGCTTATAGCTAGTCTTTGGTAAATAGACCTTAAATGTAGAAAACTTACCTCTGAGTTTTAAATAGCAAGTACCGTTTCTGATAACGCTTATCGCCTTTTTAGTGATATCTTTGTTGTTCTTTAATACTTTGATATCGGTAACTCCGCAATCGACAAATAGCTCTTTACACAATCCATTAATAAAAATGGAATTAATAACCTTTTGAACTATAGGAGTATGAGTAGGAAGGACAACTTTTGGAGAAGGCATAGCTATTTGAATTTGATTAGATTTTGTGAAAGGAGGTTGTCTATTTATCTTGTTAATAGCAGCAACTTTCGCTCCAACGTTATTCTTTATTCTTTTAACATATGTATTAGGAAATATAGAAAATAGGAGGGGTTCTACAGATTCGATATATTGTTCGATTGTAATATGTCTAGGAGCGGTATAGATAAAACCTTTTATATGGGTCTTCGATTCTTCTAGACTATGGTTTTTCACATATGTGAAAAGGTTATCATTTCTACTAATCTGATATAGGGCGTTAACTAGAACACTATCAATGACAGATCCACCGATATAGTCGGAGAGAATAGAACGAACCAAAATAGCGTCATCTAAAACTTCTAGGCTATAGCTAGCAAGCATTTTATTAAAAGCGTCATTATAGTTCATTCTATCTCCTCCAAATTATTTAGCGACCCATTCAAATGAGACCTCAAAGATATATCCTTCTTTAACGGTCCCAGTCGGGGTAGAAGTATATAAGCCTAATGAGGACTGCCAGAAGGTAATTTTACCTTCCTCATCAAAGATGAGTTCACAGTCTTGTCTAAAGGTTGATCCAATACCACCACAAGTGGAAGCTGGTAATTCTGCAAAGCTATGAGTTTGTAGAATTAGAATATTATTCTCGTTAGTGTGATAGGTATATGGTTCGTTAAATGGGCTAATGAGATATTGGTTGGATGCCTTGAATTCATCATTTTGTCTTTCCATGTCGTCAAGTAAGTCATCATCTACGAAGATGTATTTAACGCTCATTTGACCAAATGGCTCATAGTGATTAGTTTCAAGCAGGAACTTGAAGTCTGTACCTTGATAGATATCACGTCTAACTTGTTGTTCTTCATGATCACTAACATAGTATTGAACTGTAGTTATTAAGGACGCATAGTTAGTAAGTACAGTTTGGATATTAGAGGCTGTATTAGCTCTTTTAGTAGGTGTATAAACATCTACTAATGTTTTAGCGACATCTACAGTAATTTGTTTATTAGCGTACTCGTTTAAGAATAAGCCTTGATAGCCAAAATCTCCAAATCTCGATTTTTGTTCAGCTTGTGGATCACTACTTCCGCAAGCAGTCATAGCGAGAACGGATAATAATGCAGTTGTAAATTTAGTAAATTTTTTCATGATTTTAATCTCCTTTATTTGTAGTATTTACTATTTGTGTCTTCATTTAATATGAAGGCTAGACTTACGTCGTCTCCAACTCCTAACTCTAAAGCGAGCTTGTTAACGCTTTGTTCTGCGTAGGTGAGTGATTTAGTAGTTAGGATTTTATAGACGGTTGGTTTAACGAATGATTTGTTGAAATTGTCATAGCTCTGATATGGGCTAGATAACCCATCTGTGCATAGCATGATTCCATCAACATCTTTTGCATTTAAAATCGCAACTCTTAAATACTGATAAGCATCTTCTTGGCACATCGAGTAAGTAACATTCCCGGCGGGATCATCAGAATTATCAAATAGCCTGACCAGTTCGCCTTTTTTAATTTCTAGTGTCTCGGTATCTCCTATCGAGATGACAACTAGTTTTTTATTAAATATCATCGCCCCTGATAGGGTTGTTCCATAGGCTTTAGCAGGATTAAATCTTAAGGTATCTACTTGCTCCTCTTTTAATCCTTCTATCTCACTTTTACGAATAGGTCTATTAGCTACCTCCCTTTCAATGAGCTTGTTATATTCGCATAAGATGAGTAACCTAATTTTGTCTAATAGCTCAGTGTCACTCCCTTTTTTAAAGAAAGACTTGTCTAAGCTTTTAAAGATATTCATCACCGCTTCACTTGCGGCTTTAGAACCTAAGTGACTTCTGACGTATTGGGCTCCTCCATGCCCGTCACAGCAAGTGACAATCATACGTTCATTGTCCTTATATGAAGCAGAATAATCCTGGCACACTTTGTTATTCTTTAAGTGGGAGTAGCCAATGCATGTTTTATTAAAAACGTAGTACATCGTTACCACCCCCAGTTTTCAGTATCACTAAGTGCTTCAGCAATTAATTGCTGCACGACCTGGTTTTGTGTGACATGAGGACCACTAGCAACGTTTGCAGAAGTTGACTTCACTTTAGAAGCAGTAATCACAATGATTTTGATGATGTCTTTAAGCATGGAGGCGTTATAACACATGATGACATCTCCGTTTTTGCCAACAAAGTCTTGTAAGACTTTACTAGTGCGTTCATCGTTTAGTTCGATGGCTATCCCATATCTAAGGGCAGCGTTGAACCAAGGAATCGCTTTGAGTTCGTCTAACTTCTCTACATATGAGTTACCGGTTGGGTGTCCGTCCGTAAGAAGCAAGACTATCGGAGCAGCTCCTCCAAAGTCAGGCATAATTCCACCTTTAGATTCTTTCTTCATGATGTCACTTAATTTCTCATAGGCTAAGTGAAGATTAGAATATCCACCACACTTAATCCCGTTATAAATAAATTCAGCAATGTTAATGCATTCTTTTTTATTATAGAAGCTTGCATCAGTGGCAAATGGAATAAGAGTCATATAGAAGTCCACATTAGTGTTCTCGTTTTGTAACTCATTAAGATATACTTGTATATCTTTAATCGCCTGATCTACTTGACGAATTCTCGTCCCTTGCATGGACTTGGAGGCATCGATGAGAAGGATGATATTAAGTTTTTCTTTTGCAATTCTATCAACCATTCCATTCTCCCCCTTTACCATTCGACATCGGCAACGTCTTCTAAACCTTTAGCGATTTCTTGTTGGGCGAGTTCTTCTTTAGTCACAATAGCCCCGCCACTCACTTGGCTAGATGATGATTTCACTTTACTAGCAGTAATAGCGATGACCTTAATGACTTTTCTAAGAGCTTCAGCGGTATAGACTTTAAGAACAGTCTCTGGATTACCAGTAAACTTAGAGAGAACATCCATCGCTTCTTGAGTGTCAATTTGAATCGCTAAAGCGTATTTAAGAGCGACTTTGAACCAGCCTTTCTTCTTTAAAGAATCTAAGTGATTATCCCAGTCTGGGCTAGTAGGCATGCCATCACTCATTAAAATGATAATAGGTGCGACTCCACCGATATCTGGCATTTGTCCACCGTTTTCTTTCTTACATAAGAACTTAGCAAGTTCATCATAGGCTCTAGAATAGTTAGTTCCTCCATCACATCTGATATCACTCCATTTAAATTCGTTTACACTCTTTGGTTCGTTATAGACCCATTTACAGTCTTCTGAGAAGACTAGAGCACTGATTTTAATATCAGCATCACTAGTGTCTTCTTGGATCTCAGGCATGATGGACATCACGTCTCTAATCGCATTATTAACCGCTGCGATCTTTTCGCCTTCCATAGATCCACTATTATCGATTACGAATAAGAGGTTTAACTCTTGTTTTTTAATTCCTTCTTGAATTGTTTTGTCTTTCATTTTTTCTTTTCTCCTTATTTTTTTATGCATTTATTAAGATTTCGCCAACTGTGGCGTCATTGAACTTGATTTTAAGCCCATTTACAATTGGGATAACTCCAGTTCTTGATATAGTTTTTTCATTACCATTATTATCTTTGATAAGAACATCATTAGGCATCCTAAGTTCTATTCCCCATAGACTTGGATTATTCTTGTTCACTATTACTCTTCCAATTGGAAGGTTATAGTTAGAAGAGTATTTATCGATATGGATTTCATAGAGTAACTTATTAGGTTCTAATAGAACTCTATTCTTGCCTATGTGTAGATAGCAGAACTTCCTGGTATCTTGCTTACAGTAAGGGCATTTATCGTTATGCTTCTTCTCAGCAAAACCATAGATATACTCTTTACCACATGAGCAAGTGATGAGTTCATCACGATACTTACATAGTAACTTCAGCCATTCTAGCTCTGTGGTTCGGCCGTTTTCTCTATCAGTAAGTCCATCTACGAACGTTCTATGGAACGCCTCTTTAATGTAGCTTGGTAAGAGCGGATACTTATTAAGCACTGTGGTGTGATAGCCACGTATTGGCCTATTACTAGTGTCGTTTTCGTTATAGATATAGACCGGATGACTACCAAACATCTCATATTCTGCTTTCTCATCCACTATCACATACTTTTTAAGGCACTCCCCTTCAAATGGATTTCCCATACAGAGTGCTAAGAATAAGATGATAGCAAGTGAGAATCTATCAGAATGGGTATCTGGCATTTGTCTATCACCAGTCGCCTTATCTTTATCTCCTCTTACGATTTCAGGGGCCATATATCTCATCTTTCCAAGAACCCCTAAGCTTCTTTTATCAGCAGTCACGTTATCGTTATCGCAGATCAAGATCTTGCCGTTTTCGGGATTTAAGAAGAAGCTTCCATCATTTAAATCTTGGTAGGAATATCCTCTTTCGTGGAGCAACTTGAAGCTTTTAACAAGCTCAATACACCAGTTAAGAAGTATTCTCTTATTCTTAAATTTATTCTTGCCTGTGAGATAAGAGACAAATGAGGCATAGTCTTTATCTCTTAAGTCCATCAGGTAGCCACACGAATCATCAGTGAATTCGATATATTCTTTAGGCCACAAGAAGTTTGGGGATGGAGATCCCTTCTGGATGTTGTTCTTTAGATTATATCTAAAGTCATCTGAAGGAATGTCCTTATAGTATTTGAAGGCAAGCTTATCTCCTCCATAGCTGACGAGGTAGACCTCGCCTTGCCCTCCTTCCCCTAGTAGATCTAGGATCTCCACACGCTTATTTTGATAATCGAAATTATCACCTTTAGCAAATTTCATATTTTTTCTCCTTTATTAGTTGAATAGTGATTTAACCCAGTTTACTGTGGTGTCAAACCAGCCAAGCTTGACTGATACGATTCCAAAGGCCACTAGGGCTAATCCTAAGAAAATGAATCCAAATACTTTTAGCATTTCTCTACCTCCTCTTTTTCGAAGTCATTTATAAGTGACATTACTTGTTCTCTAACTAAGGATTTATTTACTCCTTTAACAAGTATTTTCTTTAAAGCATCAATCTTATCCACTAGATAGAAGTGCATCTTGAAGTTCTTATAGATTTCGATGGAGATATCTGTGTAGTGAACTTCTGGTTTTTTAAAAACCATACCCTCACTAACAGAATAGACCACCTTTTTATTTAGACCTTCTTCAATGGTCTTAATTGCTTGTTCAATATTAGTCATTATTTTTATCTCCTTTATTCTTATTACTTTTTATATACTTACTTTCTTCGGGTTCGTTAATGACTCTGAAGTTCATATCCTTACTATTTGTAAGGATGATTGGATAGTCGACATAAATATCACTAGCAGCGGATGCTTTAATCGCCTTGATAATTCTAGTCTCTGGGTCTTCCCCTTCAGTAGAAAGTAAGCTTCCAATCGCCTGATCCTCTCCACTACCGATCGCGACATAGTCATCAACCTCTAACACGCACCCATCTGTGCCTATCGTGTATATCTTATCCTTATAGATAAATAGGTATCGTGACTCCATACTCTCGAAATACTGTTCATCCTTAAGATACCCAGCACCCTTAAGTTCAGAGATAATCCCAGGAACCACTCTTTTAACAACGTACTCATAGTCGATAAAACCCTTATAGGCACTATAGTCAGAGACCAAGTTATCTGATAAACGGACGATATTCGCATCTCTTACCACTCCAACATGAGCCATAAGACAGTGGTTTACTCCATAGACTTTCCAGATCTTATAATTATTAGGATTTTTTAAAGTAGCTCTAGTACCCCCTCTAGTGACTTGGCTGTCTGCTCCAACATAGACCTTGTCTCCTTTTCTAATCGCAACTACAACGCTCATTACAACTACCTCCTTTTTAATTCGCATCGTTCTGAGAATGCACATTCAGTATAGAAACCAATGTGACATTATTTATGTCGTGAACCTAGAAAGTTGATTTTTTGCATTTGAAATACATTTTTCATACATCTTGCAAATGAACTAACCTTCTAGAATCGACACCTTTATTATGTTCCTCAATGTTACATTATTTATGTCACGGACTTTTTTCTTTTAAAGAGTGATATTTTATTGTTTACAATAACTTTTTTTATTTTTTTCTTGTTTAACAAAAAAACATGCCATTTTTAGCACGTTTATTGATGTTTTTGATATTATTTTTTACCGTTAATCGTAGCGTCAAAGAAGACTCCCACAGCGACTTTGTTGATGGATATCTCTATAGTTGGGGGATGTCACCCACTTCCTCTGTTTCTTTTAAATCATCCTTAAAGGGATGACGTTTTTGACATAAATAAAAATCATATTACGTGTTTTTATTCATCAATAAATAATGACTATTCGCTAATATATGAAATGAAGATAATTTCGTTATTAATAAGCGATAGTATTACCATCTTTAAAAGTCATGGTTAAATCATATTTATGATAGATGTAATATCCATATTCATTAAATAAATCAACTCCCATAGCGTTATTATTCACTTCACTTTCAGGAATAGTAGCAGAAGTTCCACTTGCTTTATAGCGATATCTATATCCATCTCCAGTTGTATAGAAATGAAGATCTCTGGTTTGGAATAGTGATTCATTATAAATAGCGTGGTTTTGAGTTAAGCCTTTTGCCTTATTATCTAAATAAACACAATAAGCATTAATCACTGGGTCTTCACTAATATGCCATTGGCTTGTCTCAGCGTTATAAGTCGCCTCATATTGATGATGTTCGTTAATAATTTCAGTTGATTTAGTGGTGAAATGTTCTTCTCTATTTTTATAAATGTTTAAAAAGCTTTACTATAGTTTTTACTTTCAGCTTTGCTGGCTTCCGAAATAAAAGCGTCATAATTTTCTAATTCCCAAGGAAATGGGACTTTTTTAACATTTTCTCCATAAATTGTTTTAAAGTCATTCTTCATCGAAATGATGTTGTAGTGATTTGCTTCCCATTTTGCTTTTCTTGTTTCGGTTTCCTCTAGGTTGATATGGTCTTGTTCATCATTATCCGCGATTAACATAAAGACTTCAGTTTTATATTTTTCGTTACTCTTACAGTAATTATGCATCGCTTCATCTCCACTGCTATTGCCAAAAGAAAGCACAGGGACTTTACCAATTTCTTGAGAAATTTGTTTCACTTTATTGGTCTTTAAATTTTTAATAATTAATTCATCAGTACGAATAAGATATTCATCTGATTTCATTGTGTAATCAACACCATCTTGAT
>AUXO018252040.1_pt1 | contig 16876 bp, 17 predicted proteins | sample 768731 | NCBI WGS metagenome assembly AUXO01 (sample SAMN02715735, study PRJNA202380) | gut metagenome | biome: sheep rumen | host: Ovis aries | place: New Zealand: Palmerston North
GAACATACTCACCAATATGTTCTTGACTTTTCTTTATTTCTTCATCCGTCATTGGTTGATATTCAGACTTTTCTTCTTTATCTTCTTGATATGGAACATACTCACCAATATGTTCTTGACTTTCCTTTATTTCTTCATCCGTCATTGGTTGATATTCAAACTTTTCTTCTTTGTCTTCTTGATATGGAACATACTCACCAATATGTTCTTGACTTTTCTTAATTTCTTCATCCGTCATTGGTTGATAATTAAACTTTTCTTCTTTGTCTTCTTGATATGGAACATACTCACCAATATGTTCTTGACTTTTCTTTATTTCTTCATCCGTCATTGGTTGATATTCAGACTTTTCTTCTTTATCTTCTTGATATGGAACATACTCACCAATTTTTTCTTGACTTTTCTTTATTTCTTCATCAGTCATTGGTTGATAATTAAACTTTTGATTAAAATCAGAATCATTTTGAGAAGCATGATCATCTTTATCTAAAGCTCCATCATCTTTTGAACGAATATTTCCATCTTCATCAAATTTTGAAAAATTAACGGAATTAGAATTATTACGACTAAATTTAATACGATCAATTTCATCCCCAATTGCGGTACGAATATCTTCTGATGAAATATGATCAATAGAAGGATTAACATCAGCATTAGAAAATGGATCAATAGATACAACAGGCTCATCAAAATGAACATCACTTAAATTCTTATTAAGCATATCATCTTCTTTTTCTGGAATAGGAACTACATCTTCGTACGAATCATGAATACTATCTTTAATATCTTCCCGACTTAAATCAGCAACATGAGATTTGCTTGCTTCAGAAAACTCACTATTAATAGCATCTACAATGGCCTGACGATTAATAGAATCAGATGAAACATCTATCTTATTAGATTCAACAGAATCTGCGGCTTTTTTCTCTTCATCTAGAATTTTACCAACATCTTCTCCAATTTGTTTTTCCATATCATGAGAAGCAATATCATATTGAGCATCATCAACGTTATTAGATAAAACACCAGCATAATCTTTAGAATCAGCCATTTCATTTTCAAATATTTCATCTTTCTTATCTAATCCAATAGAATACATATTATTAGAATGAAACATAAGATTAGCACACATATTATTTCTTAGTTTGATTGCTCTTCTAGAAACATAGTTTTTTGGTACATCTATCTTAGACAAAACCATAATTTTATTTTCAAGTCTTGCAATATTCTCAGACTTCTTTTCAATCTTCTTTTTAAAGTTTTTCTCTGTATAACCATCAGTTAAAGCCTTATCCTTAAGTTTATCTAAACGAGACTCAAGCCACTTTAATCTAAAATTAGTAAATTTTTGAAGAATTGATTGAAAAGAAGACCTTCTCGTTTTGATTTGTCTAGGATATTCTTCTCTTAAACAATGATCATAATCTCTATCAATTAAATCAAATAAAACATTTGCCATATGACAAAACCTCCCTCATGTTACTCAGACTTTGACAATTCACGCAATACATCTTTTACTCTATTCCACTCTTCTTCATCATCAACACCTAATAATTTAGGCTCACCAGAGGAACGATCAACATGAGAAACATATACCGTAATATTATCATTTTCATCTTTCTCATTCTTCGTATAAATAACATATTCCTTTTTTGTATCTTTAAATTCAAAAGCCAAAATAACTTCTACTTCTTCAATAGAACCGTCTTCGGCAACGATTGACATCATTTTCTTTTCTACTTCTTGATCATTCATACTAAATAATCCTCCCTTTATTATTCATATAATACAATTTTATCATAATTTAAAATAAATACAACAAAATTATTTGATTTTTTTTAATAAAAAAGTTTTGGCACCGTAAGAACAATAATTTTTTTTATAATCATCTAAATATTTTATATCATTTACTTTTTTTGCATTCTTATTTTCAGAATCATAATATCCTTTAAGTCTTACTTTTCCATAAGAATAATCCCCAAAAATATAATCATATTCATCAAAATAATCAGTAATACGTAAAGAAACCTCTTCTAAATCAAAACAATTACCATTGTCTTCAACTATTTCATATTTTTTCCCATTTAATTCAACATTTTTCATATTACATCTACCTCACTATTATTATAACATGACTAAATGTATTCTCATACTTTTTTAGAATTTATATAATAATCAGGTATTTCTCCATGGATTATTTCAATAGATAATGGTTGTTGGATACTAACCTTATGAACTCTAGAACTAATTGGCATACTCACCAAATTAGAAAGTTCTACAATAAGATCTAATTCAGCAATCACATTATTAATTCCATATTCACGAATATCTACTTTGAAATCAACCATAACATATCCTAAAAAAGAAAGCTTAATTGGAATATTAGGTCCAACATTTCCAAACAAAATAGAACCACGTATAGCATTCATATTAACCTCACACATATATCCTGTTGAAAAGTGAGAATATTTCTTTTTACTCAAAGCCTGCTGCATTAAAAGATAAGAATCATAATGCCCAGATTCAATATCAGAAAATTCCTTTTGAATCAATTGCGTTATATCATTTTTAATAGAATCAATCTTAACGGTATCATAAGAAATAGACTCTATTTTTTGATTGGAATCACGAGTAATATGAAAAAGATTTTTTTTACTTTCTTCAGACAATTTTTGAATAGAATGACTAACAACATAAGTAGATAAACGTTCTGCTTCAACATCAATATAATTTTTCAAAGAAGAATTTAGACAAGTATCAAAATAAAAAAGAATGAAAAATGTAACAATAATTACAAAAATAAGATGAAAAAAAAGAAAAGAAGTATTTAAGAATCTTTTTTTACCAATATGAAATCCTCCCCTATTTTTATAATCTTATTCCAATAAATTGGTATATCACTTTCACGATTCAGTGAAAGAAAAGACTTTCCTACGTCAACAATGAAAGACTCTATTTTTCCATCAGAAGTAATATTAATATCTACAACATTACCAACATTGCTCCCACTATCAATATCTACAATCTTTTTAGATTGAAGCTCAGATAATCTCAAAAAACATCACCCATAAAATCATATGATAAAAAATATCATCTTAATACTTTTTTTAGTTCCTTGATAGCCTTTTTTTCCAAACGAGAAACCTGTGCTTGACTAATATCCAATTCATTAGCAACCTCCATCTGAGTTTTCCCAAGTACAAAACGTTGATCTAAAATATATTGTTCTCTCTTTTCTAAATCAGCAATTGCATCATCTATAGACAATTTATCTGAAAAATCATGTTGAATACTAGAATCTACAATCTGATCACATAAATAAATAGTATCCCCACCATCATTATAAATAGGCTCATACATACTAACGGGATCCTTCATAGCATTAAGAGCACTATAAACATCAAATTCAGAAACATCCAATATTTTTGCAAGCTCTAAATAAGAAATATCATAGCCATTTTTTTGATAATAATCATTCATAATCTTTAAAGACTTATATGCAATATCTTTAAGAGAACGACTAACCCTAACGGAATTATTATCACGAATAAAACGTTTTATTTCACCTAAAATCATAGGAACAGCATAAGTAGAAAATTGCACTTCATAACCTAAATCGAAATTATCAATTGCTTTAATCAAACCAATACACCCAACTTGAAATAAATCATCCATATTTTCAGAACGATTATAAAATTTTTTTAGAACGGATAATACAAGACGAAGGTTTCCTTGAATAAGTAATTCTCGAGCAAAAGAATCCGTTGGAAGTTTTTGAAATAACACCTTCATCTCATCTGAAGATAATGTTATTAAATTAGAAGTATCACATCCACTAATATCAACTTTATATTTTCCCATTAAAATCACCCATTAAAATAATGAGAAATTATCAAAAAAAATATACAAAAAAAGATAACGATTGTTATCTTTCTAAATAATCAGCACCTTTATGAGGTTCCTCAAGTAATAACCCATGATAATTTTGCTGACGTAAAACCTCATATATTACAATTGCAACACTATTAGAAACATTTAATGCTCTAACATTATCAGTCATAGGAATTCTCATACAATGAGCTAAATCATTTTTTAAAATCTCCTTTGGAATACCAGTAGATTCCTTACCAAAGATAAGATAAATATCCTGATTAAAATCACTATAGTCAAAACTAGTATGAGGTTTTCTCCCATAACGAGTAAAATAATAGTAAATTCCCTTATTTTGAGAAACAAAATCAGAAAAACTGTCATATACAGTATAATCCAACTTATCAATATAATTTACACCTGATCTTTTTAAATGAGCATCATCTAATTGAAAACCCAACGGCCTAATTAAATGTAATTTCGTATTAGTTGCAACACAAGTTCTCATTATATTTCCAGTATTTTGAGGAATTTCAGGCTGATATAAAACAATATGATTCATATAACACCTCTTAATAAAATTTAAGCATCTCCTGCCTCATCAGAAGAACTATCATCTACAGATTCTTCATCATCTTGCCAAACTAACTCTAAATAGTTATGTAATTTAGAAATTGATAAAGTATCATTCTTTTTTTCTTGTAAAATAGAAGTAACCTTTCCATCATCAAAGGAAACAAAAGCAGGAAAATGAGAAGATAATTTCGTTTTAAAACGATACTTTTCATTAAAACTCTTAACAAAAACATCCTTATCAGTTCCAAATAGATTTAAATAAAGAATTTCATCTGTAATTTCGCGTTTTTGAACATACTTTTTTAATTTTTTCTCAAAGGAACGACACTCATCATCACTAGGATAACACATATATATAACAACAGAAGAATTATCAACAACAAGATGATCTAAATCACTATCTGTAATCTCCATCAAAGTTCCACGAATAATAGGAACTTCTTTTTGATAATCTTTATATACACGGTACATATTACAAAAATATGCTGTTAAAAGAAAACTAAAAATAAATATAATACCCAAAATGATATAATTACGAACATAATTCTTTTCTAAATTCTTATTTTCCGCATTTTTTTCTGACATAAAATCACATCCTATAGTACTATTTTAACATAACATGAATATTTTGAATAGAATTATTTCAAAGAGAAAAAAGAATTTACAACGTTCTCAATTTGATTACTAGACTCATCATAAAAACAAAAATGATAATAAACATTAGAATGATTTAATAAAGAACATGTATTTGGTTTATCGTGAAAAATATGAGTCTTAACGCCATCATAATAAACAGGAAATTTACGAGATTTAACATCTAATAAATAATAAGTCTTATCATCTTGTGTAAGATTCAAAATATTTCCTTTAATAATCATATTTTCGACTCTTCCATATGCAAGCACCTCAAAAGAAGAAAAACCAAACTTTTGATAATAACACTCTATAAAAGAATCCATCTCTTCTTTATTAATTTCACAAGAAAAAGGAATAGTTTTTAATCCAATCTTTTTTAAATAATAGGCAGAATAAATATTAGTAACATTTAATTCATATCCTCCATAAAAATCATGACTATGATACTCAAAAACATCAGAAACATAGTTTTTATCTTCACATTGACTATAATCATAAGAACACCTTTCTAAAACACATATAACATTCTCATAAGATTTATATTTTTGATAAAGATTATAATCATGAACATAGATTCTTGCAAAATTTAAAGAAAGACAAGTACTTAACTGTTCTTCTGAATAAACAGTACAAGTAATGGAAGATGAAATATTATCATCTTGTAAATCATTCTTAGAAAAATTAGGAGTTACTTCAACAAATTCAACTTTTGATTTTTTTCTAAATTCCATTAATTGATTTAATAATTCTCTTCTAAAATGATTAAATGTTTTAAGCGGAATAAAAACATTAGAATCCATCTGAAAATTAATCTTTTTGATTTCAAAAGGAGTATCATGAATTTTTGATAGTTTTTCAGATATGTCATCACAACTAGTAGGAGAAGAATTAGCAAGTTCAACTACATCTCCCAATACCAAAGCCTTATGAGAATCATCTGATACTTCAATTCTTAAAGGCTCTCCTACTTTAGCATATACAAAATATGAAATCGGAACCTTACGAATTGCTTCATGACGAATATAAAGGGGATCCAAAGAACTATCTTGTGTTTTCATAACAACATCAGAACCAGTTAAATCAACATGATTATCAACATAACAAACATTATCAGATTGACGACATAACAAATCCCGTTCATCATACAAATAATTAACAGTAAAACCCTTCTTACTATTCAAAAAACGAATAGAATCATTTTGACATAATACTCTTCCTGGATCAAGAATAATCTTAATTTTACCATTAACTACCTCTGCTCTACCAATTTTTAAACCAATATGATTAGAAAAAGATGGATTTATAAAATCTTGATCTGTTGCATAAAATAGTCTTCCCTTAGTAAACTCCCGATTAAAAATGGTCTTTAATCTATCCAATTCTTCCTCTAAAGAAAAAACATCCCCATCAATTAATCTACGATACAAATGAGTGATAAATCCTACATATAATGGACCTTTCATTCTTCCTTCAATTTTAAAACTTGTAATATTACTATTTAATAATTCTTTAATATAAGAGGTTGTATTCAACTCTTTCGTACTCAAAAGATAAGAAGAATTCTTAATACATTTAGAACCATGATATAAAGAATATGGAAGTCGACAACACCCTGCACATTCACCTCGATTACCACTTCTTCCACCTATCATACTACTCATGAGACAACATCCAGAATATGATACACATAATGCACCATGAATAAATACTTCTTTTTCTATTGGAACATCAATAGAATTAATCTCATCAATGGATAATTCACGAGAAAGTACAACTCTTTTTACCCCTAATTGATGAAATAATCGACAAGTATCAACAGAAGAATTATTAGCCTGAGTAGATGCATGAATCTCCAAATTAGGAAACATTTCTCGAAGTAAACAAATCATTCCAAAATCTTGAACAATTAAAGCATCCACTCCATTTTTATGTAAAAAACGAGCCTGTTCCAAAAAAGAAGAAACCTCATCATTATGAATCAAAGTATTCATAGTAACATAAACACGAACCCCATATAAATGACAAAATTCGATAGCAGAAACAATTTCTTCATTTGTAAAATTAGGAGCAAATTTACGAGCACCAAAACTTTTACCAGAAAGATATACAGCATCTGCTCCATTATAAACAGCCTGATATAAACATTCCATATTACCTGCTGGAACCAACAACTCATGTTTAAGCATATAATCACCTCAAAAATCATCCCTATTATATCACGGAATAATTCATGGAAAAAGAACAAAAAGAATATAGTTAACTATGAAGGAAACAATTAATAATAGATTAAAAGATATTAATATAGAAAATAATATTTGGATTATCTATTTAATAGTAATAGGACTATCTTACTATGCAAATGATTTAGAAAAAAATTATTTTTTAACAGGAAATAATGAATCTAAAGAAAAATATCGTAAAATAAATGCCTTTATTTTTATAATACTTATTATCGTATATAGCTATTTTGAAAAAGATTCCATAGACACATTAAAAAACAACAAAAATAATAAACTATATCAATTAAGTCTTATAGGAAGTACAGCCGTACTAATATCAGGAATAATATTTTTATATATAATAATTAAAGATAAAAATATTGATGCAGAAATTGCATTCAATTAAAAAGACGGAACAATCCGTCTCTTTTAATAATTCTCAGCCTTTAATTCAAAATAACTTTGTGAATGTGCACAAACTGGACAAATATTAGGAGCCTTCTTACCAACAACAACATGCCCACAATTACGACAAATCCAAACACTATCGCCATCTTTAGAGAAAACAACCTCATCCTCTATATTTTTAAGTAAACGACGATATCTTTCCTCATGATGCTTTTCAATAGCACCAACTTGACGAAATTTTGCAGCAATTGCTTTGAATCCTTCTTCATCAGCCACCTTAGCAAACTCATCATACATATCAGTCCATTCATAATTTTCACCATCTGCTGCATCCTTTAAGTTCTCAACAGTTGATGGAATTTCTCCTCCATGAAGTTCCTTATACCACATTTTAGCATGTTCTTTTTCATTATTAGCAGTTTCTTCAAAAATCGCTGCTATTTGTTCATAACCATCTTTTTTTGCTTTTGAAGCAAAATAAGTATATTTATTTCTTGCTTGACTTTCTCCTGCAAAAGCAGTCATTAAGTTTTGTTCTGTTTTACTTCCTTTTAATTCCATATAATACACCTCTTCCAAATATTTACGAATATTATTATAACATATAAAAAAAAGGAAAACAAGAATCACAACATTGAAGAATAAAGAATAAAATACCACAGGTGATATTATGAACAAAAAGCACAAATTATTATGTCGTTGCAATACATGTAAGCAAAAAAGAAAAAATAATATTTTCTATCTTTTAGCAATTTTAATAACAATAGTTATCATTTTTTATCAACTAATCATATTAGTTTTTGTCACAACAAAATTCAATGTAATTTTATTGTTGATTGAACATTTCTTGTTTTCTTTTTTGATTTTCTTCATATTTTTCTGATAAATACTCCACTGTCTTATCAATATATAAAAGAAAAGAAGACACATCATCATCATGAAAAGAACGAATCATAACAGGAATACCAATAAGGGAATAGAATAAATAGAATTCACACTCCTCAAAGGAAAAATTAGAAAGCATAGAAACAGCATCATCTATAGAAAAAAGCCGATAATAATTTGCTAGTTCAAATAAAAGATTATTTTGAAGAAACGAAGAAACATAAACAATTTTACCCATATAAAAACAAGAAGGATTTAGTTCATTCAAAGAAAAAACATTATTATACTCCAAAAACTGATATTGAAACCATTCTTCTAAAAAATATCTTCCTAATGAAAGCAAATGATAAATCTTACTGGCATGAAGCAAAAGTTTATAATGAGAAAAATCCAAATATTCCATTTCTTCTAAAGCATCTTGCAAATGAAAATAATATTGAAAAGAAGAATCATAATCAGATACTAATTTCTGATAAATAGATTGTAATTCTTCTATAGAATAGTATGATTTTTTCATACTTTTTTCATACAAATCAATAAGAATCTGAGAAATGGAAAGAAAAGAATCACGAGAAATATAACATAAATCGAAAAATTCTTCATGATTCATTTTAAAATAACATAAATCAAAAGAAATACTTTTAAAATAATTAACAATGTTTAAAGGTAAAACATCACGACATAAATATTTTGAATCACGGGTTTCTAAAATGAAATAAGATCCATAATAATGAATTTTTTTAATATCATGAACATAAGAAAAAACTTCTTTAGGAATTTTTTTCATTTAAACAAGGGATAATGAGTTTTGTTCCATTAGTAATATTTTTAACATCATTATATTTTTCAATTTCATCAATAGAAACATGATACTTTTCAAGAATAGAATTAATGGTTTCATTTTGCCTTACAATATAAACAACAAAAGTTCCATATGTTTCCTTATCCTCATCAACATTGAAAAAGAAAGAATCATCCTCATCTTTTTCTGAAACAAATAAAGAATCAGCATCATCAGAATTATCTTCTAAAGATTGTTTAACATCTTCAACTCTATCCTCTTCTATGATAGATTTATCTTTTTCTATTTTTGCCTCAATATGAGGTAATTCAATCTCCTTAGTTTCAACAGGATCTCCATCACATTCCCTTTCTTCTAACACTTCAACCCCATCAACTGATAATTCAATAGAGCAATGCAAAAAAGTTTGATTAACAATATCATACTGAAAATCAACAATATCTACTTGAGCAGAATTCATATCCATGCGATCCATCAAAGAAATCTCAACCGGAATTTCATAATAAAACTCTTCTTCTACCTGAGAAGCAACCGTTTGCTTATACCGACCAGACAGAATAAATTTTCCCTCAATATAATCACTTTGAACAAAATTTAAATTTTTTTCTAAAGAAATGGCCGTAATTTCTCCAATCATTTTAGAAAAATCTATTTCTTTTTCTATCATTACATTTTTTTTCATATTAATCCTCCTAAAAAAAAATATGAAAAAAAAAGAAGATTTATTCTTCTTTTTGAGGAATCTTTTGTATAGAATGATACAGACTTTTCACATATTTCTTTTGACTACTAAACATTTTAGAATTCTTGTAGATTTCTTTTAACTTTTGAGAAGCACGATTACCAACATTAGTATCAAAAAACATTTCAGGACATACTTCTTTAAAATAAGAAAGAGACATCATAAAATTAGAATCTTTCCTAATAATATCCATCTGATCCCCCATTAAAGCACTAAACGCTATTGCATCATAAGACAATGACGAAAGTAACTTCTCATAAGATTGAAAAGTAACTCCTCTTAAATCTTGATGATAGAACAAATATTGCATCTTCAAAGTATTTTTCAATGCAGGAGAATAAGAACTTATAACATTTAAATAATAAATTAGTTCATTGGCAAGAGATGACACATCAGCATCATTACAATCAAATCTATGAATTTGAATTACTAATAAAATCTTTGGAATCAATTCATCATCTAACAATAAAAAACCACTATCTTTTTCGATTAAAGATAAAACAGTATTTAAAAATACACAATAACAATCATAATCTTGATATACTTCTACAATTTTCTCTTCAGAAAGTAGTCCTAGATGATTACGAAGTATCAACAAATTACAAAATTCAGACAAATCATTCATACATTAACCCTCAAAAATAATATGATATATTTCCGAATAATTACGTACTGTTATAAATTCAATATCATTGCGTATTTCAACAGGAATTTCATCTAAATCTTTTTCATTTTCAAATGGAATAATAACCTTTTTAATATTAGCACGATGAGCACCAATTACCTTTTCCTTTAATCCACCAATAGCAAGAATTCTTCCTCTTAATGTTATCTCTCCCGTCATAGCAATATTCTTATCCACAAATTGTTTTTTTAACAAACTAATTAATGCAGTAGTAATCGTTCCACCTGCAGATGGTCCATCTTTATTAACAGCGCCTTCAGGAACATGAATATGAATATCATTTTCTTCAAACAAAGAAGCATCAATTCCAAACGTATCCATATTTGCTTTTACATAATCAAGTGCAATATGACAAGACTCTTGCATAACCTCACCCAAAGAACCTGTCAAAATTAAATTTCCTTTTCCTTTAAACAAAGTAGCCTCAATTGGAAGAATATCTCCACCAAATACTGTATAAGCCATTCCATTTACAACACCAATTTCATTTACAGTATCATTTTCCGTATAAAAATATTTTTTCTTACCCAATAGCTCCTCAACTAAAGCAGTATCAATTTTATAAAACAAAACATCTTTATTTAATAAAATATTCTTAACAATTTTACGGAAAAGAGTTGCAATATTACGTTCTAATTCACGAACACCAGCCTCTTTCGTATAATTTTGAATAATACTCATAATAGCATCATCATCAATTTGTACCTGTAAGGAAGTAAGTCCATGCTCATCTAATTGTTTTGGAATTAAATGACGTTTTGCAATATCTAATTTTTCATATTCTGTATAACTAGAAATCGTAATGATTTCCAAACGATCACGTAATTCATAAGGTATTTGTTCAACATAATTTGCCGTTGCAATAAACATAACATTAGATAAATCAAAATCTTCTTCAATATAATGATCAGAAAATTTACTATTTTGTTCAGGATCAAGAACCTCTAATAAACTACTAGCAGGATCTCCTTTAATATCTTTCGTCATTTTATCAATTTCATCAATGATAAATACAGGATTCGCCGTTCCAGCCTTACGAATTCCTTGAATGATACGACCAGGATTGGCTCCAATATAAGTTCTTCTATGTCCAACGATTTCTGCCTCATCATTAATACCGCCGACACTAATCTTAGCAGCCTGACGATTTAGACTTTTCGCAATACTTAAAGCAAGAGATGTTTTACCAACACCAGGAGGACCTACCAAACATAAAATAGGACTACGTAAATTATTGGTATTTTGCTTAACCGCTAAATATTCCAAAATACGATCTTTCACTTCTCCTAAAGCATAATGAGAAGAATCCAAAATATTTTTAACTTTAACCAAGTCATCAGTATCTTTCGTATAATGATTCCAAGGAAGATTAACCATCCAATCCAAATATTCACGAATCATTCCTAATTCAGGGGAATTACTATTAAGGCTATCATAACGATCTAATTCTCTTTTAATTTTTTCTTTTACTTTAGAACTACATTTTAATTTAGAAATTTTCTTATTAAGTCTTTCAACATCAGTATCTTTATTATTATCATCACCAATTTCTTTTTGCATCAACTTAATTTTTTCACGTAAAAAATACTCTTTTTGAGTTTTATCTAATTCTTTTTCTACTTCTCTCTCAATTTTTTGTTCTAATTCGGCAAACTTTAATTCCCGATTCATATCTTCTAATAGATACTTTGCCCTCTCAATTGGTTGAATTGTTGTAACATACTTCTTTTTATCTTCATATTTTAAAGGTAAAAAACTAGCAATTAAATCACATAGTTCACTTAAAGAATCCATACCACTTAATTGACTCATAATGGCATTACCCATTGTAGGAATCTTAGTAACATAATGTTCCAATTCTTTTACTAATATATGAAAATAATTTTTACACTCATCATCTTCTAAAATATCTATTTCAGAATAATTTGCTCTAAAATAATATCCATCTTCTACAATAGAAGAAAGTGAAACACGATCAAGTCCTTCAATAACAATTCTGGTTTTTCCATTAGGAACATTCATCTTTAATTTTAAACGACCTAAAATACCATATTTAGGAAAAGAAGTTAAACGAATATCAGAATTATCAATAGGATTAACAATTAACATTAAATTATCTTCTATATGATCAACAATATCAACCATTTGTTTATCATAATTATTATCATATTCAATACGAACTTCATTATTTGGAAATATAACCATATCATTTATTATTAAAACCAATAACTTATTCATAATATAGCTCACCTCCAAATTTTTAATACTGCTTACTATTATATAATAATTATTTTTTTTTTCAAGAAAATGACATTCTTTTTCGAAAAATTTAAAAATAAAAACTATCAAAATGATAGTTTTTACAATTACTTATTTAATTCTTTCAATTTATCAATAACCTTACGAACCTCTAAATCATATTTAACAAATTCCATTCCGCCAAATTCTTTTAGCATTTCTTCTTTTGTTAATTGATAATCTTTTGCTAATTTTTCAGCCTCTTTCTCTGCCTCTTCATCTGAAATATGAATATCTTCTAATGATTGAATTTCTTCTAACATTAAACGATATAAAACATTATTATAAGCATCTTTTTCCATTTGACTTCTTAAATCAGCCTCAGTAGAACCAGAGAATTGATAATATAAATCAAGAGATAAACCTTGAGAACGAACTTGATGTTCAAAACGATGCATCAAACGATCAACTTCTTCTTCAACCATTTCTTCTGGAATATCAACTTCAACATTTTTACCAACAGCATCTAACAATTCATCAACATAATCGTTTTCAACTTCAACCTCTTTTTGTTTTTTTAAATTTTCTTTAATATGATTCTTTAATTTATCTTCAGAATCAACTCCATCAATTCCTAAATCTTCAAAGAAATCTTCATCTAATTCACGAGTTTGTTTTACTTTAATTTCATTAACTTTTACTTTAAATACAACATCTTTACCGGCTAAATCTTTTGCACCATAATCTTTTGGGAAAGTTAAATTTAAATCTTTCTTTTCACCAACTTTCATTCCAATAATTTGCTCCTCAAAACCAGGAATAAAAGTATTAGAACCAATCTCTAAAGAATAATTTTCTCCCTTTCCACCATCAAATGCAACACCATCTTTAAATCCTTCAAAATCAATAATAGCAACATCACCATTTTCAACTTTACTATTTTCATCCTTAGAAACTAATTCAGTATAGCGTTCTAATAAATGTCCCATTTCATGTTGAATTTCATCATCATTGATTTTAACTTCTTTAGGTTTAATATTCAATCCTTTATATTTCTTAATTTTAACTTCAGGTTTAGTAATCACTCTAAAAACAAAAGTACATCCGCTCTCAGACACATCTTTTAAATCAACAGAAGGTTTAGCAACAGGAGTTAATGTAGAATCCTTCATTGCTTTTTGATATGCTTCATCTACTAATAAATCAACTGCATCTAAATATAAAGATTCTTTACCAAATCGTTTTTCATATACGCTTCTTGGTACTTTTCCTTTACGAAAACCATCAACTTTAACAGTTTGTTGTTTTTTCTTAAATGCTTGATCAAGTGCCTTAGTCCAAGTCTCTCCTTCCATTTTTACTTCTATATCATGAATATATGATTTCTCTTCTTTTTTATTATCCTTTAATTCTTTTTCTTCTTTTACTTCACTTTTTTTAGCCATATATTTCCCTCCAATGACATATATTATACAGGAATTTAAATGGGAAAACAACTATAATTTTTTTTTATAAATAAAAAAAACTTCAAATGAAGTTTTATTTATTACTTTGTTTTAAGATGAAACGATAAGAATCCTCCATCATATCATCAATTCCAAGTTCTGCCTTCCATCCAAGCTCACGAAAAGCCTTTGAAGCATCTGCATAACAAGCAGCAATATCTCCTTCTCTACGAGGAGCAATCTTATAAGGAACTTTTACATGATTTACCTTTTCAAATGCCTTTACTAAGTCAAGTACACTATATCCAACACCCGTTCCCAAATTATAGTAAAAAATTCCTTCTGATTTTTGGGCTTTTTCAAGTGCCTTAATATGACCTTTAGCCAAATCAACAACATGAATATAATCTCTAACACCAGTACCATCTGGAGTATCATAATCATCTCCAAATACGCTTAAAATTTCTAATTCTCCACTCGCAACACGAACAATATATGGCATTAAATTATTTGGTATACCATTTGGTTTCTCACCAATTAATCCTGATTTATGAGCACCAATTGGATTAAAATAGCGAAGAATAATCGCTGTAAACTTAGGATTAGATATTTGAATATCTTTTAAAATACGTTCTATCATCAATTTGGTAGTACCATATGGATTTGTAGTACCGCCAACCTTACATTCTTCAGTAATTGGTAAAACCTCAGGATCCCCATATACAGTTGCTGAAGAAGAAAAGATAATATTATAACAGTTATGTTTCAACATAACCTCACATAAATATAACGTAGATATTAAATTATTTTCATAATACATAATTGGCTTTTTTACAGATTCTCCAACAGCCTTATATCCTGCAAAATGAATAACAGAGTCAATTTTATGCTTAGAAAAAATAGTATCTATTGCTTCCTTATCACAAAGATCCTTCTCATAAAAAATAAAATCTTTACCTGTAATTTCTTTGATACTATCAACAACATCAATACTAGAATTTGATAAATTATCAACAACAATTACATCATAATTATTATTCAATAATTCAACAACAGTATGACTCCCTATAAATCCTAATCCTCCAGTAACTAATACACTCATTTAAAAACCTCCAAACATATCATAATATACATCAAAAACATGAATCATTTCACGTCCAATATTTGAGTCTATTTTACCATCCTTTATACACTTTTCCAAGAAAATTTTTAAATCAGCAAAAACAACATAAAATAAATCAAAGTCTGTTGCTAACTCTAATTCATCATAATGAGTCTTTTCAAAGTTAGGCATTTCATCGCTAAAAAAGCGATAATAATAAATGGAATTTAATACCTTTTTGTTAGTACCAAAATAATTACTATCATATGTTTTAATACATAGAAATGGCTCTTCCTTAACTTTTAAATGAATTCCCGTTTCTTCTTGAATTTCTCGGACGATACATTCATCTTTTGTTTCTCCTTCATCCAAATGCCCTCCAGGAAACTGAAAAGTATTATTATTATGAGCAAGCAAAATTTTACCACGAGAATTAATAATTAATCCTTTTACACGCACAACCTCTTCTTCTATATCATTATCCGTTAAATTATCATCATTTATTATTATTTCTTTCATACATACTTCCTTTATAAAAATCTTTCCCAGTATTCAGTTGTATATGGACTACAAGTACTAAAGGCAGCCTCTATCATATTACTCATAGAAACAGCCTTTCTCCATACATTTTGGTTTTTATTTAAGCAACTTGCCTTAGAGGAATCCATCATATATTCAAAAGTAGAAGCACGATCTTCTGCCTCTGCAGTTTGTGCATAATTATTTACAAAATAAGAATCTTCTCTTCCACCATTAGAAGAATAAGAAAGAGAAGAATCAGAATTACCATAGGAAAAGCCTACTGGATTAAGACTATTCCAAGTATTAAAATTCATCCCCTTACGATCAAACATATATCTTTCCATATAATGATATGACTCATGATAAAAAGATTCTTCAAAGGGATAAGCAACTGCGATTGATATATTAGCAAAATAAGCATTAGAATCAGTAACACCAGTTACCCCATTTGTAGAATAACGATCAATCAAATAAACTGTTAAAGGTATCCCCCCAGCCCTTATTTCTTGGAAAAAGCCAGTAGGATAAACACTTAAACAGTTTTTTAATTTAGTTAAAGTAGAATTAATAGTAGTTGAATTAGTAATAGAAGTTGTTGCCAAACCACCAACAACATAACCATCAGTCTCACTACCATATTTAATAGTAATCCCAAAAGAATTTTGTATTTCATTTCTCAAATTATTATTCATCTCTTCAATGGTAAGAATATGAGAATCTGATCCAGAATTATTATTGTTATTATT
>AUXO017332848.1_pt1 | contig 16873 bp, 22 predicted proteins | sample 768731 | NCBI WGS metagenome assembly AUXO01 (sample SAMN02715735, study PRJNA202380) | gut metagenome | biome: sheep rumen | host: Ovis aries | place: New Zealand: Palmerston North
GAACAGATAGCACGTTTTGGAAATAATATAATCAAATATCCCTCTCTCAGTAAGGAAAACTTTAAAGAAATTATTGAGTTGGAGGTTGAAAGGATTTGTAGTAAGTTTGAAAAAAATTTTGGAATTAGGGTATCCGTAGAAAGAGACTTGAAAGATCTTCTTTATTTTGAAGGAGTCTATCCAGTGCAAGGAGTAAGACCTGTGTTTACTACGATTGGAACTATTCTAACTCCAATTCTATCTAAAGTTCTAATCTTTATGGAATCAAAAGAAAATAAGACAGATTATTTTGTCAAGATTGGATTACATGGAGAGACGAACTTTAAGAAATCAAACACCCGAATACACATAGATTATTCAGACGCAATACATGAATCTGTATCGGTTAATCTCCCTTTAGGTGGAGAGAGAGATCCAGAAAAGAGAAAAACAAGGGTAATTATTAGTGTTCATGAAGCGGGACATGCAATCGTTATGGCCTATCTGACGGGTGAAATTCCTAGACAAATAATTTCAGTGTCAACAGATCATGGAGGGTTTTGCATTACATCAGACAAAGGAAGAGATGGAGAAATAAAAACCAGACAAGATGTAATGAATCATATCTGTATTAGCTTAGCTGGTTATGAGGCAGAAAGATTAGTATATGGCGAACGAGAGGGAATGCTATTGTGCGGATCTTCAGAGGATATTAGTACTGCTTGGGATGAATTTTCGGAAGAAGCTTATAAAGGTGGTTATTTTGAGCCGTATTCATTCTCTTACTTAAAAAATGAACAAACAACTGATGGAATACCTAATGGATTTTCGGATGTTTGGTTGATAGATAAAATTAAATCCGAGTTTGAGAGATTTAGAAAAATAACTCAAGACATACTCAGAGATAATAAAGATCTGTTGAAGAGAATGGCTGAATCTATGCATAGCTCTGGGGGAATGTCTTCGGAATCCATGTTGAAGATGATACAGACAAACCTCGGAACTCTTGATAATGCTCGATTGGAAACAGCTAAAAGAGAAAATGACTATGATTGGTATCTTTCAAAGCTGTGAAAACCTTATTATTGTGTTGTTATAAGTTTTAGTTTTTACGTTTTTATTTGAAGGGGAATTATTTGTGATAAATAGTTCTCCTTTTTTGACCGTCCGTGGGAGCCTGAAATCCTTATATATAAGATAAAAATGTATAACAACTTTAAAAAATTAAAACAATGAACTTAGATTATTCAAAATTATGGTTCACCGCGATCTCTAGTTTCGCGGGAGCAGGAGCTGCCATCATAACGGGTGTTAAGGCAGTTCAAGAAATCGTTAAACATCACAAAGGAGGAGGCAAATAGACTTCCTCCTTTAAAAATTTTATGAGATGAATAAAGTTTATATCATGATTGGTTGCCCGGGATCTGGAAAATCGACCTGGGTAAAACAAACTAAACTTCCTTTTGTGAGTCGAGATACGGTAAGAGAAGAGCTGGGATATTGCGAACCTGGACAAAAATACCTTGGAACTAGGCAAGAAGAGGAGTTAGTTACTAGAGAGTGTGAAGAGAAACGAAAAGAATTTATCAAGAAGGGGATTGATTTTGCGATAGATGATACAAACACTAGAAAAGATCGTCGAGAAAAACTAATCCGAGAGTTAAGAACTTTAGGGTATCATGTAGTAGGTGTCAAAATGAGAACACCCATTATAGAATGTTTGAAACGACGTAATGGAGAAATACCAGAAGGCGTCATTGTCAGGATGTGGGATTCGTGTCAAGAAGTTGATCCGTCTGAGTTTGATGAATTTATTGAAATCTAAAAAAAGAAGAGGATAGGAATATAAAATCCTATCTTCTTTTTAATTTCTTTAGCAGGGACATTAAGCCATTTATTTTTGTATATTCTTCGGTTATCGCAAATTCTGTTGTTGTATAAACTTTTTGAAACGGTATATCCTTCTGGAATAAATTGTAGGTTAAAGCTGTCTCTAGTATTTTCTTTCCAGACTCCCTCAACACTATATTATAATTAAGTTCTGAACTCTTTTCAACCTCTATATAAAATATTTCAGAATAAGGGAATGTATAGAGGTTTGAAATTCTAAAGAATCCCCTTCCATCACAAAACAAAGCAACAGCAGAAAGGATATCACAAATCTTTCTCTCCAACCTCCTCTTAAATTTTTCTTTCATCTAATTATCTCTATTATATTTAAGATACATTAATAAAGTTTTGAAGCTTTGTGAACAGAATTTTATCAATTTTACTCTAAGAAAATCCTGGTGCAAAAAAAAGAGAGACCAAAGTTTTATCTTTAGTCACTCCTTTTTCGTTTTATTTTTAGAGAATAACAAGCTTATCAATCAAGACCTTAGCTCTCTTTACCGTCCAATTCAATGAACTTTCCAAGATTGCCTCATCCTTTCTCATTCGATAGACCAATTTTGCGAATGCTCTTTCGGCACATTCACTTCTGTTCATCTCGAATTCATAGATATTATCTGCCTCTGTGATATGGGATGCAACCCTTACCTTCAGTTCAGGATAAGTTTCGTTTATCTCTTCTAGCGTCATTTTCAAGCGTATGAATATGATCTCGGTAATTTTTTCCTGTTGGTATGTCTGAATCAAATTTTCTACTTTGCTTTCATCTCCCACAGTAATACTATCAAATTCAACTTCTCTGAAAATTCCCTTAAACTGTTTCGCAATATCTCCGATGAGATTTGAAATCTCTTTTGTTGGAATATCAACAAAACGCGTTTTTTTCACGATCTGGGCTATGTCATTAATTGATATCCAGGTCCCCCTTTCTGCGCCTTTAAGTGTGGCGGCGATAAGAGACTTGTTCCATCTAGTCCGGACCGATTCGTATACTATTGGTGTGCTTCCAGTTTCCCGGAATTCACTCTTTCCAATCTCCGGTGAAGTCTTATATACCTTTGTCTTGGTAGGCGTTGGCATAACCTTCACGGGCTTCGGTTTCGGAAGTTCCATAACTGGCTCTTCCTTTTCCTCTTTCTTAACCGGTTCCTCAACTTTCACCGGCTCTTCAGGATCTACAAAATCTATGACCTTATTTCTCAAAGATTCATCATCAATGAAAAACACGACATCTTTGATTTTGTCCTTTATTACCTTAGCATCCTCCTCCAGGTTCTCCAATTCGTAGGAGACGGTTTTCCTGCGGTATACAAAAGGCTTTAATTCCAGAACAGGGACTGTAAGATTTATCTCTCGTAAAAGAGTTAAGATTTCCTTTTTATCGGAAACGTATCTCCTATCTTTCCAGCCAAAGTGTTCCTTAAGGGCGGATTTATAATCTTCCGACTTCACCATTCCCTTGTCTCCCATCATATAAATCAGAATTGCCACCTTAGCAAGTGCTTCATCATCCGGGAAACTCTTCTTAGCTTTTTTCTCCACATAGGTAGACTCTGGGACTTCTGGAACGAAAAGTTTGCTGTCTTTCTTCTTCAACTCTTTCTTTATCTCCAGAATTTCCCCAGTCTGAGCATAATGCACCAGTTGTTCTTTGCAAAAACCGGGCTTTAATGTGTAGAAACGATCTTTGCCGTTGATCCTAGTTGATACCAGATCTCCGACTGTCTTCTCAAACTGTGACACGATACCTCCAAAGTACTTTTCGTTAGCCACATACTTCTTTCTCCCTGATAATTCCTCTACTTTGTTAACGGCTTTTACCAGATCGACCGGAGTTATTTCTTTCGTCCAATCCAACTCTGTAACCACCTTTTCAAAGTTGATCTTTTCGGGATTAAGTTTTTCTTTTCTTTTTTCCATTGTTGTTCTTGTCTTTGTTAAACTTTTTTGTTCAATTCTTCTCGTATATCAGTATCCTTTGCGGCACCAAGGAACAATACCCTGGTAACGTTGGTAAATCTGAATACTTGTAGACTTCTTTCAGGCCAACTACTTGAATTTCATAGATGATATCACCATAGTAGGCCCTAATTTCTTCGATCGGCTCCCAAGAGATGCCCATTTCCCTGAGCATATTATTGAGAGCACCATTCTTGATAGAGCTAAATACTTTTTGTCCTTCTAGCTCCTCCTTAAATTCGGCTAGACTTAGTTTCTTAGTGTCCGTCGAATACTCTACTAATTGGGGGAGTATCATTTTCGACCCTAAGAAATTCATCGTCATAAATTTTTTCTTTAATTCACTCATTGTTCTTGTTTTTTACTGTTGTTTTTTACTCGCTACCATCTTCCCAAGTTGAAAGTTTAAGTTACCATTCTCTCTAGAAAGTCGGCGGTTTTCTCTCTCATCAGCATAAATCTGACCGCGAAGATCAGTATTCTCACTTTGCAGCTTCTGGTTCTCCTTTTCCAAGTCACCATACAATTTCCATGCGATAGCGGTTTCAGTTATAAATACAGCCGCTTCCGCAAGTGTCCTCCAATTCTTTTTGAACCAGGACCAATGATTTTTCTTGTTCTTGTTCTTTTTTTCTTCCATAATTGTTTATTAATGTTAATACTAATGTTTGTCTCGAATTTTAAAATTGCAGGTTGTAAACTTGAGTTACTATTAGCAATTTTATATACTGTTTCGTCTTTTTTGACTCATCAGGTTAGGTCTCCTTACAGGTCCTAACTACAGTATAAAACAATAAAGGGGAAGATATTATTTTATTCCTCCCCTTTAAAATCGTTGTTTAGCGACGCAGAACATCATTTACTGCGTTTTTGATTTCCGTCCAATTCCTGGTCAGCATCTGAAGCGACCATGCTATGAATAGGACAATACTAAATTCTCTAATCTCATCACCGAACTTTCCTGCTGCTCCGGCGGTCAACAACACGAATATTATGATCGTTGTTGCTATGTAAATTACGTTTTTCATATTTGTTGTTTTTGTTTATATCTCTAAAACTGGCACTTCCTCTTTCGAAAGAGCGCCAGAAATGCTCACTTTTTACTAAGGCTAAGTACATTATTAAAAATACTCACGATACCATCTATTGCAAAAATCGCGATAATGGCCATAGTTTTTGGATGTTCCCTCACGACATCCCAGAATCCAGTTGTTTTTTCTTCCATAATTATATTATAATTTTGCCCAAACCACCTGTAATATAGATAGAACGGGGGCAAAGGCGATTGTTAATACTAGAGCTACTACCTTGAAAAGCAGTTTCTCATTTGCGCTATCTTTAAATGTCTTCAGTGTTACCTGGGCTAAGGATAATAACCCTACTCCCCAAATCAACATAATGATTAATACTGTTTTATTCATCCTATTTTTGTTATTAATTGTGTCTCTCAAAAGTGTCGAGACCTTAGAAACCCGACACTAAAGTTTAATGTTTAATTTTTAACCATATCATCACTAGGGCATATAGTATCAATACAAGTGGTGAGAAGGTAAATCTTAAAAGAATTATCCACCAAGGATCATCTTCCTCAGTCCATCTCATCACTATCGATATTGACAGTACCCATACGAGGATCATTAAAAGAATTAAGTTTTTTATTTCCATATCTTTTTATCTTTTATATTATGTTTTTCAACTTTTCTGCGTTTCGGGTTAGGTTATTTATTACCCGTAGCATTTTGTTTCTTGCCTTATTCTTTATTCATATGTTGTTAAATTTTTAGTTTCAAAAAGTTTAAAATGTTAATTACCTCAGGTTTCTCTCCTTTGGATTTTTTGTGATGACTCGGGGTAATTCAGGTTCTAGCTCTTCGCCTTACTCCCTCTTTAACCTCGGGAGACTCTGTATCATTCTCCAAAGTCTTCACACACATCCCGATCCAGTCTAATTCAATACAGTGATTCAGACTTTCACGGTTCACTCCGATATCAAAGCTACATGTGTCTACAAGTCACTATAGCATAGATTCTACATCTAGGCATCAACTTGTAATAGGTTAGAATTTTTTCAATCCTAACGTTCTTATTAAATTGTTTTTTCTTTATAATTAGACATCGTTCTTGTTTAAAATTATATTATTGAATCGATGTCTTTGTCTCGTAAACATTTCCTTTTTCGCGGCCGTAACTTTAAAGATTAGCCGTGTTTTCCGCTCTAGCCTATGATCTATCCGCATATATTTATCTCTATGTTACAATGCTTCAATTTTAAGAGGTCCTCACGGTCAGAAGGCTTAACAACTACCCCCTGTCAACTTTCTCAGTTGCCTCTGATCCTGATTCATTTTTAATTCGCTAAGACGAATACTCAGTTCGTTAGTCTGAGTTCTTCACTATACACTATCCAAATCAGCACCTCCTCAATACTGTATAGCTATTCTTCAGTATAAAAACTAAAGAAACGAAAAAATTACCTAAGACTTTTTGTGGCCTTTAGGTAACTATATTTTTTATTACATATATAAGGTTTTTAGGCGATTTCAGACGGTCAAAAATTACGCCGTATTTATGTTCCTCCCAGAAAATAATACGTCTTGTTTTCTCTCTTAAGGCGTAAAGAATATAACACACTCTTTCTTCCCTCTCGTATAATAATCGTCGAAGACAAGAAGAACACAAGGGAGATAGAGTGTGATAGGAGAAACGGCGTGATTGAAAAAAAGAGAGACTATCTATCACAGACGGCCCCTCTCTATCCATTGAATCACAAAAAATTAGCTTATAAAAGAATTTCCTATCTTCCCAGATAAAATTCTTATAAAAACATGCTTTTCATATATAAGGATTTAAGGGTATAAAAAGAGACTATCTATCACAGACGGCCTCTTTCCAAATAACAAAAAAACTTAAAGAAATTGTACTTATTCCATATATAAGGATTTTAGTGGAGTTTCTTTTCCTCTAACCACATCTCATATAATCTACTTGCTGTATGCAACTCTGAATAAATCCCTTTCCGACTATGATGACGTGCTGAAATTGATAATCTTTTTAATTCTCTTTCGGTATATTTTATTGCCCAAGAAGAAGTTCTATTCTTTCTTGAGATTCCTATTCGTCTTATTATCTCTGTTATCATCTTTTTTATTTCCTGAACACTTAGGATATATTTTTTCATCTTCAATTATAAGGTTTTGCGCTTCTAAGACCTCAAAGACCTTATGATTGATAGAAGTACTTCATAATAAACAATAAGAAAACTCTTTTACGAAGACTTCAAAACCTTAATGATGTAGAAAAATCTGATCCTTAAGAGAAGGGTCAGAAACGTAGATTAAAAAAAAAATTAAATTTATTAAACAAAAACAAAATTATTATGGATTTTTTAACGAATTTTATGGAGAGATTAACTAAACAGTCAGGCTCTCCCGCGGCTCGCACTTTTAATCGTCAGACAAGAAAAATTGAACGTGTACAAGTAAACAATCCGGAGACATTAGGTCGTTATCAAGTATTACCAATCAATTCGGTAGTAACAGATTTTCCATTTATTTCAGGTAAGGTGAGACAGATTCTTATGCCTCGTCGCCGCCTTGATGAGAGTGGAGAGGAGCAGTATTACACAACGTGGATCAATCTTCCCTCATTCGATTTTTATCAGATGAAGGATGCCACTGGACGTGTAGTTTCTAGTTTAACTGCTGAGGATGAGAAGCTTCTTACGTCAGCTTATAGTCTTTGGGAAGAGGTTTATTCGGAAGTGGATGGAAAAACGAATTATATGCAGGTCAAAGACTTTATTCGTGTTAGAAACATCACCACATTTACCGGTTATTGTATGAATTTCTGGAAGTTCGGTAGTAATAGTCGTACTCCGGATCGTCAGAATTTCAGTGCTCTGTTCATTATTACTACGAAGAGCTTTATTCAGAGTATTGAACAGAATATTGGCGACAAGTCAGCTATGGAGGGCGGAGATCAAAAATGGATTGAGAAAGTTTATAACAATCAACTGAAGAATAGAGATGGATTCTTGATGTTTTCGATTAATAAAGATCGGAATGCAGCAGGATTTACAGCATCTACACAGCATGAGATTGGCCGTTCACAGATGTTGATGAATGTTGAGATTCCGCAGGAGGACTATGATACGGGTATGGATGATGCTGCAGCTTTGTATCTTGGATGGCAGGCTAACAGCGCAGAACGTGAGAAACCAAGTGGAACTCGCCGTTTGTTCAATGCTGCCCTGATTAAGGAAGCATGCAGTTATCTTGGAACTCTGCTTTCAGCTATTCGTGCTGAGAAAGCATCCGCTGCAGGTAATCCGATTGATGTTATGAATATTGTTAGCTCAGTTTCGGAGAATTATTTTAATAATCTCCCTCCTCTCGAGCCACGTCATACATCTGAGGCAACTCCCGCACAGACTCCAGAGCAGACTCAAGCTGAAGCACCCGCCAACGATTCTCCCACTACGCACATTGATCCTCTGATGGGCTCTCAGGCTCCTTCCGGAGGTAGTGGATTTGGTGGGGGTTTTGGTGGTTTCAGTACCCCAAGCTTTGGAAATAGTAATTTTGGCGGAGGTAATGGTACTCCGTTTTAAATAAATAAATGAGGAGTAGATGAGAGTTTTCAAAGATTCTTGTCTACTCTTTAATTTTTATGAATAATTATACACTTGTACTAATAGACGGATCATTTCTTCTAACTCGGTCTCTATATGCTGTAACAAGAGGTCAAAATATATCTGAAGTGACTCCTGGTGATTTAATGAAAGTAAATCTTCAAACAATAAATCGACTTGGAAGAGACTGGGGTATATCTGGATCTAAGGTTATGATAATATGGGATAGGTGGGATGAAAAATACGGGGGATATATAAGACATTTTCTCCTTCGTCCTTACCTAAAGTATAAAAGTTCTAGAGTATTTATCTCAGAGGATGATTTGAAGGGGCTTAGTGGTGAAGAATTGAAGAAAGCTAAACGTGAGGTAGATCTTAATAAACTCAAACAGGAAACTAAAGCCGCTATGATCAAAGAATTTCCAAAGTTAGGGATAGGTTGTTACTATTTCCCCGGATATGAATTTGATGACATAGCTACTTTAACATCCTTCGAGTATAATGGAAAAACAGAAAACCCGAATATTATAGTTACTAAAGATACGGACCTAACATATTCTCTAAGTCCTGGGTGTCATTTCTTTAAGTTACCAACCTATGGAAGTGAACCTAAGATAATAACCTATGAAGAAATGTTAGAAACTATTCCAGACGAACTTAGGGGACGTATTGGATTATATCAGTATGGGGCTATGATAAATTCGGCTGGTTTTTCTGGGCATAATGATCTAATTGTTACTAAGAAAAGGGGCGCAAATCTAGTAAAAACTCTATCAGGAATACTGGATGGTAATTATTCTGGATTAAAAGACCCTGAACTTTATAATCTTCAATTTTCTTCTTATAATATCCCAGAATTTCCAGATTATCAGAAGGTGCTAAGAGATATACACGGATTCCTTACCACCGGACAGAAAGGAAGCCTAGGGGAATTTAGGAGAGTCAGGGAAGAATATAAGATGAATGGGATAGATGATGATTATTATATCAGTCTTATCTCCAGATTTGATGAAAAATATTTTAGCGAATGATTGAGATAGTATCTTTTAAAGGGGAAACTTACAAATATGACCCCGAAACAGAGAGAATTTTTATGGGAGGTAGGTTACTAGATCCTTCCGAAGCAGAACCAATCTATAGTGGTATGGATAAGAGACCAGAATTTGCAGGAATACATCTTAAAACAATTAATTCGGTTTTGAGTAGGAGTGGAAAGATTAATGAACTGACAGACATAAATTCAATTTTCTAGATTTTATATGACTATAGGAGAATTAATGAGAGTAGACGCAGGGAGAGCAGAGAAAGCGTCTGGATGTGATGTTCAGCTGGTTAAGACTTTTCACGAGATTAAACAGAAAAGCTTATTGGATCGTTTCAAGTCTTGGTTTGGAGGAAAAGGAGTATTAAAGAGTTATCATGTTATCTTTAAATTTATAGTAACATCAACCTCTGGGAAACCTTATACAGTACTCATCCGAACTAACCCAGATTTTGATTTAGTAAATTGGGAGGATAATGAGTGTAAAGTCTATTGTAGTTGCCTAGATTTTAAGTTCAGAAGTGCTTATGTATTATATCAGAAGGGAGCACTCTTGGTAAATAATAGAATAAGACTTGAACTTGGACAGGCAATTACAGATAAACCTAAGAAAACTCCCTCCTTGCTTTGTAAACATTCTTATGCGGCTCTTCAATGGCTGATTAGGAATTATTCAAACGTAATGAGAACTATATGAGTAAAATATTAGCAGTAGCAGACGTACACCTACATGATTATCCACAACGTAATAGTTTTCAATTTCAAAGATTATATCAAGGTTCAAGAATTGTAGCAAAAAATATAATAGAAGTTGGAAAGAGAGAGGGGGCAGATTATATTGCTTTCTGTGGTGACCTAATAGAAAAATCAATAATCCGACCTTATGTGATGGCCGAAGCTTATAGATTTCTCCACTCCATCATGTCCGAATTTAAGGAAGGATGGATTATATGGGGAAATCACGACATAGATGCTAAGTCTTCGGATCAAGTAATGACAGATTCTTGTTTAGCCTTATTCCTACCTCCAAATCTTAAGTATATGCATCAAAAGCAGATAACACTTGAGGGAAAGGTTCTAGGATTCAATAATTGGCAACCAGACATAGATCTTGAGTGGGTAAATGGAAAATTAGATATGTTATTTACTCACGCTAGAATTTGTTATAAAAAGGACTCAGATTTATTCCAGTCCCAGTATCTTGATGAAACTAAATTTGATATAGCTTTTTGCGGAGATATACATAGACCAGGACAAATAGGAAAATATGTCTCAATCGGTATCCCACAAAGATGTAAAATGTCAGATGGGGAAGAAACAACCGGAGTATTGATTGACCTAGAAACGGGAGATTGGAAATGGGTCGATCTAAATCCGGAAGATAACCTAATGAAATTCCAGTATGTGAATCAGCCAGAATTAGAAGGGTGGAATGAAACTTTTAAAGTCTGGAATATTTATAAACCAAACACCGATAAATTGATTGACCCCACTACAAATCTTAAAGTATCTGGGTGGGAGAAAATCGAATCGCTGGTAGATAATGCAATAAAAGGTTCTGGCTTAGAGGAGGTTCATCAACAAGTTCTTCATACAATTCCAAACTTAGATGCTGGAGAAGTAGATTTCAATTTTACGCCTATCCGATTCTATTGTAAAAATTGGAGAAGTATAGATGAAGTGGAGATGTTTTTTAATGAGGGAGATAAAATCCTGATCGTTGGAGAAAATGGGTCCGGAAAATCTAGTCTCCTATCTGCCATCAAATACGCTTTCTGTGATGTTCGTTCTACCTCTGGACTCTCTTCACTAAAACCATTCATTCAATTTGGTACTAAAGAATGTGTAACAGAAGTGGAATTCTTGTATCAGGGGAATAAGTGTAGACTAAGAAGAGGAACTAAGGAATATGGACTCTGGATAAATGATGAACCTCTGAAATATAGTAGCAAGACAGATTTTGAAGCTGATGCACGTAAGAGATTCCCGTTTATAGAGTACATGGAAGTTATGATTCACGACCAAGACCATAACCAATTTATAGGATCTTTGACTGGGGAAAGATTAGCAGAAATTATCTCTAAAGCTTTCAAACTGGATAGAATTGATACCTATAATGATGCTGCAACTATACTCCTTACCCAATTACAAAAGGGGTCAGCGGATTGGGTTTCGAAGATTTCAGAGTCTAAGAAAGTTTTGGGATTTATAGAGTCTAAACTTAATTCCATTGTTCTTCCTCCCTATACAAAAGAAGAATTAGAGAGGGAGAAACAAAAGGGACTTGAATTACAGAGACAGAACCAGGAATGGAACAACTTTATTACAACTTCTTCACGACTTCAAGCTGGAATTGACGAAAGAGAACGGGTGAGAGAAGAATTGCTGGGAGAAATGAGCGTACAAAGAAATCCGTCGGTAATAAATGCGGAAATAAACTCCTTAAGAGAAAAATCGGGAGAAAAACAAAAGAGACTTATGGAACTTGGAGGACTTAAGAACCTGATAGTAGCAAAAGAATCTGAACTTTCCCGCATAATCTCCGACGGTAAATCTCTACGCTCAGAATGGACAGCAATAGATCCCACCCGACCTACTTATTGCCCTACCTGTCATCAACAAATTATACCTACTCCTGAAACAACTGAAGCATTAACAAAGAGGAAAGAAGAATTAGGAGAAAAAATAAAAGAAAAGTTAGGGGAATACGAAAAGGTAGACCAGGAATTGAAGAAGATGAAACTCGATTTTGGAAATTCAGAAATCGAAATTAGAGAGATCAATCAGGAAATACAAACTCTTAATACCGAAATCTCAAAGAGGATGACTGAAATTAAAGAAGGAGAAGCTAGGAGAGAGAAGTTGGAGAGAGTCGAGAAAGAACTGAGTGAATGGAAGACCAGGAAGGAAGGATTAGGAGCTCCACCAAAAGTAGAACTTCCCTCAGATTTCATGTATAAGATGTCACAATTAGAATCCGGACTCTCAAGCTGGAATCTTTGGGAAACTGAGATGAAGGATAAAGAGGAACAGGAAAAAATTGTGAAGGTCTATGAGAAAGAGATAGAGGATAATCAGAAACAACAGGAGAATCTCAGATCTTATATAAAACTGACAGGGCCTACAGGAGTTATCTATAAGGAGGTAATGGAAAAATTAGTCTCTCAATTCAATGATAATACCGTGTCCTATGAAGTTAATGTCAGGGAAGTAAGAAAAAAAGATCACCTCACCCTAGTTCCACAATTCTTCAATAATGGAAATTGGGTATCGTATGAAGCTTGTAGTGGAGGACAAAAAACAGTTCTCGATATACACTTCCTCAGTAAAATCATAAATCGAGTCGGTATTTTGATCTTAGATGAATTCCTAAAACATCTTGATCCTTCTAACCATGATCTTTGTCTCGATATGATTTCTGGAATGAGCATTGGTTGTACTTTTATCAGCAGCCATATGGAATCTATCGCAGCCTTCAATAATAAAACTTGTAGTCTAAGCTTAAATCAATCAGGCTTAACTCAGATGAAATTCGAATAATATGGAAAAAGAAAAAATATTAGAGGAATATTTCTTAGATGAAATTCCTTCAAGCACCGAAATGATTGGATGGAGAGTGATAGGAGAAATAGAAAATCCTAAGAGTAATTCTGCAGATACCTATTTAGAACTTAAAACAAAAATGGATGGGTGGTTATGCGAATTTCAGATTAAAATTCTTAAGTGCGGTCTAGTCTTGGTAAGCCCAGAATGTGTAATGAGGGAAGAAGATCATGTAATGGAGGCTGCAGAAAAGGTTTTTAATCCGGAAGAAGAACAAACTGGATTGGAAAATTGGTATGTAAACTATAAAACAATAACTAACACCCCTCCATATATTAATACCTGGACAACAACAGATAGTAATTCCAGAATAATAACCTATGATGCAACAAATATAACATGTTAAATCTTAGATACCTGTACTTCAATTTTGCAGATGTCTCTTCCTTAACCTCTCTTTATAAGGAGAATTTACCGGAGATACCAAAACTGAAGTCAATTATAGAAAATATTAAACTGCTCTTCAAATTACCACAAACATGTATAAAGGTAGAAGTAGCAGAAGGAGAAAGGGCTTATAAAATAACTCTTTTGGAAACGGGAGTACATAAAATACCCTTCGGATTCTTTGTATATCTCCCGCTGGAACGAAGATTAGATGCCTTTACGATAAATAACCCGGGATTTCCTTTACTCCAATGGAAACAAAAGAAATTAATATACTATGGGGGATCATCTTTTATGGAAAAAGCAGGGGCATCTACACTATTTAATAACCTGATTAATATACTATGAAAGACGACCAGAATAGAGTTACGGTGGCCATCTGGAATATGATTAAACCGTATATGATGATGGAGACGAAAAATGGATTAACACCAGCTTTCGGAGAAGTAGTGGATAGGTTTAGAACAATGTACGGAATCTATATATCAACTACTCCGGTCACTGATGATGATGTCTTAATTTATAGATATCGTTACGAAGTGTTTAAACTCGATGGAAATAATATTAAAAAACAATTTACCGGATCAGAACAAGCATACTATCTGGCAATGAGAAAAGCTATCGAAAAAGCATTCGAGTTTGTAACAGAATAAAAAAGAACCTAGGAAATTAAACTCCTAGGTCTTCTTTTTACACCACAAAATTTTTCTTCAAACCAGCATCGGAAAGTATATGCTGAAGTTGATGAACCTTCAAAAACTTTCCTTCGATTGTTTCTTTCCAATCTTCGCCTTTAACACTAATCCAATTTAATCGGCTGGAAACTATGATCTGTACTCCATTATCCTCTAAACGATAACACTCTTCCACTGGGTCCTCTATAAAACCATTCTTTAGAAGAAAATCATGGGACAAAGGAATATAAGTTATCCTATCTAGTCGAATCCATTCTAGACGATCCTCTCTTTCATGATAGCCGATTTTCTTTTGATGAATTGCCGCTACCTGAACAATTCTCCCATTAGCTTTTAGCCAATCACCAATCATTAAATTTGGCATCTTCATTGAAACAAATCCTCCTCTTCTTCTTTAATTTCTTTTTCTGCCATTTCGGTTATCCATTCCTTAGCTCCCTCCATAATTTCAGAAAACTCACAGGAAGTATGGAGGAGACAATATTCTGAAGATTGACGATCATTATCTCCCTTTAGAAATAACATTTTTATATCCCATTCCGGATAGTCAAAGCAATAAAGCTCAACGGGGACAATGTTTCCTCTTAAGACTTGGGGAGACTCACTATAACAATGAAGTTTCCAATCACAATCTATAGCGGCATCAAAAGATAATCCTCCAACAGAAAACCTTAAGTTAACTATCCTACTCATCTTCGTCCTCTAAATCCCAATAACTATCATTCCAAGTTACTCCATAGTTTTCAGGACAATACTCAGGGAACAACCAATGACCAATCCTAGAATAAACCTTTCCTTCTTGATTTGGGTGACATAAGAAATCAGCATAACCCTTTGTATAAGTCTCCCTTTTCTCACCACCAAAACCATAAGTACATAAGGTAAAGGTCATCCTCTTATCCGACAAAAGATCTGGGCAATTTTCTAAAACCCATTCTTTCGGAGCCGCCACACACCAACTAATGGACATATCAATCGGACCCTTCATGACGCAAAGTTTATTCTTTTTGCACCAATCATCATCACCAAACTGATCATCCCTAACCCAAACTTTGAATATTGGATCATCCGGAAAATCACGACCGGAAAACCAACTATTAATTTCAAAATATATTATTTCATTCATAGTTTTTATATATAAGGATTTTATCTTTTTCCTATTATCTCAAAACCATTAACCCATTTTCCGGTAGAATCTTGAAACTTAACATATTTCGTCAGATAATATAACTCAAGATCAGTAGCTTTGGCCTTCTTCTGATAACCTAACCTTTGATATAGGTTATTTAGACTATCTTTGATGCCGTTTTTCGTATATCTTTTGCCAACCTTGAAAGAACGATAAATCTCATTAACTACATCGTCTTTTACTTCTTCATTAGATAACTTCTCCCTCCAGGCCTTCTTAATCTTATTCTCTTCATATCCATAAGCCTTGATGATTTCAGGACCAACTACCGTATAATAGTCCTTATATTTACCCGGGATTAACTCTAAGAAATTTCCTAGATCTTCTTTAGAAGCAGAAGACGCATAATCTATTAAGTACCTAAGCTTATCCTTAGTAGTCTTAATCATAGAAAATTCATCAACTCTTTCTCTAACATTATCCTTTATACTATCCATACCCTCAGACTGAACAGAAGAAAAGACTGTAAAACGATCAGCATAGTCTGTCTGTTGAAGTTCGAAAGCCCTCTCCTCTGTAATCTGAACTAATTCATTGAAAACGGGTTGAAGTCTTACTACCTCTCCCTTATCATTCTCAATTCTAGAAACTGCCACATAGTCATCTCTATAATGAGAGACTATAGCGTCTTTCCGATACTTCCTAGCAATCTCGTACTTTATATTAGCATCTTTTGTTTCAATGAAGCCTTTGAGAAGAAGTTCTGTAGATTCCGTCTTCTCTTTTAACCTCTTATCAAATTCTTCTTTGGTAGTCTTATGATCTAAGTCTGTACACTTAACATACATTAAAGCACTATTTTTCCAAGGATTAATATCAAGTCTTTGTCTCCCCAATATCTGTTCAAGGTCCATAGAGATATCAACTGCCAAACAATCTATATTCGAATCACTGAATATAAAGGTCCTAGCATTGGTAGAATAGAAATCAGCCCCTAGATATACAGTCCTAGTACAGAAGGTGAACATTTTATGTGATTCTCCTTCTACTGGTATCTTCCCAATCATTTTATTTTTCTTCTTCCAAGTTACCGCTTTCTTGTCTTCTTTCTTAGCTTCCTTCACCAAAACATCATTAAATGCTTTTCTCAGTGAGTCCTCATTTTTGGTAGACTTAGCACAGATAACGTTTACTTGTTCGAGATGAAGGTTATTAGTTCTGATTGCTTGACAAATACCAGCTACGGAATTTAAGAACAAGACAGCTTCCTTCGATTCTATGAATTTTCCAGTATCAGCGTTGATTCTAGTATCAAATCTTCCATCTTGATAACTCTTTATGATTACATTAACTGCTTGATTCAAAGAAGAAGTAACAAACCTGATTTCTAACTTTGGCTTCTTAATGCGCCTAGGATCTTCTGTTTCCCAATCTAGTTCATAGTAGGGGAGATCCTTAAATTCTTTTAATCTCTCTAAGTATTTATCTAGAAGAGGAGTGGCGCTAACATAACAAACCTTTTTCACTTTCTTTAGATGACTTAGGAGTTCTATCTCAGT
>AUXO015501288.1_pt1 | contig 16871 bp, 6 predicted proteins | sample 768731 | NCBI WGS metagenome assembly AUXO01 (sample SAMN02715735, study PRJNA202380) | gut metagenome | biome: sheep rumen | host: Ovis aries | place: New Zealand: Palmerston North
CTTGTCCATAAGGTCAGCAATCTTTAAAAATTCTGCTGATTTCTTTTTAAATTCAGTTGAATCTTTATTTTTATATGCATCAACCATCTCTAAATGGACATCCTGAGCGGTATTTGATAAAATCTGCTGTAAAACAGTAATCAAATCATATTTATAACCCATGCTGTCTTTCATAGTTTCATAGTCTGAAAGCAAAAGCCCTGCTGCCCTTTTAAGGTCAGTTTTATCATAGCCGATTACAGCATTCCCCCATGAAGATGCCGGTCTTGATTCCAAAGAAGGTCTTGCATTAACGATAGATTCAGGTGCACCCTGACCTGTCATATTCAATTCAGCTTTATAAACTGTATTAAGTAAAATTTTCCAAGCCTCCATAGCATTTTCACTTTTTGCGCCGTATCTTCTTTCAGCATAGTCGCATATCCAAGAGTTTAAATCAATTACTTCTATACGACCATCAAAGTTGTCTCGCCAAACCAATTCAAAAAGGAAATCATAAAGCACAGGATTATTAAAACTGGCTTCAGGGGTTATTCCTATACCTGCAATAAAATTACAAGTATTATATGCCTCCGGTATCCATTTTGCCAGATTATCAAGATGTCCGTGAAGTCCCAGTCTTCCACCAAAATTGTTAAGCATACAGAAAATCCAAGGTGTGGAATCAAATTCCTTTGAATATCCGTAATTTGGATTACATTCACTGCCTTTTTTATAATTAGGATCTTTTTCGGCATATAAATCCAGTATAAGTGCATGACTTTTGCCGTCGGGCACAAGGTCAAGACCTGCTAAAAGTTCAGAAGTAGGGTTGCGAAGCCAAGACTGTATTATCCAAACTGCATTTTTGTTAAATTGCAGCATTGCATTTAAAATTTCACGGGATATTTCTCTGGCTTGCATATCTCCTACTTTCCCTCCCTCATGGAAGGGGTCAGATGCAAAGTACATACTGTAATTTCCGTATACCTCTGACTGAGCCTTATAAAATTTTTGAGCAAATTCCTTGAATACAGGTGCAGTTGTTCTGAGCATAGTAGGTCTCTCAAACGAGCACCAGGTATCCTGAGGGATAACATCAATATCAGTAAAATGTTCAGTTATGCTATTAGGCACCATTCCGCTATACCCTTGTAAAATGGGATACATACCGAGTTTTCGCATTTTTAAATGATTTTTCCTTGCAAGTTCTGTTCTGCAACTAAACCAACTGTCGTGAACAGGACCACCAAAACCAGAAAGATTTCCCATATAGGCCCATGCGTAATAAGCCGGACCGGCGATAAATTTAATTATCTCTTCATGAGTGTAACCGAGCGATGTTAAAAATCTTCTCCATACTTCTTCCTGAGCCGTAGTATCAAGCACAACATTAACACCGTTTAATGCCAACCAATCAAGCTCTTCCTGCCACTCCTTTTCACCCCAAAAAGCCATTGAATAGGAAAGTGTGCAGTAATTATATGCATATCTTACCATTGCTTTCGTTTCTTTAAATACGGTATTTTTTAAGCAAACTACCGTTTCAGGCATTTTAACCTGATCGCCTACCTGACTGATATTGACCTTACAATAATATTTGAGATAGTGATTTATGCCGGTAGCTAAGGAAACACCGCTATTGCCCTTTATATGTATTTTTTCATTTTTGAAACTCAGTTCAAAAAAATCATAACCGTTATTTTTCGGATTTTCAGCAAACTCAAATTCAAACCAATCTTTGTACTCTTCTCCTATCCGTCTTGCAATAATACCATATAACTCTTGAGCGGTATCTTCCAATGTTACCTCAACATTATATTTTGAGTCATTAAATGAGGGGATATTTATTTCAGGTCTTTCCTGAATTTTAGTCTCAGACATTTTTCCGGTGAATTCCACTCTGTCAAATATTGCTTCTGTAGATGCTGAATTATATTCAATATAAACTCTGATAATCCGAGCCTCTCTGCCGTTTGCAGAATAAACATCACCCTTGCTAAAATCACAAGGCTTATCGTCTGTTTTGTGCGCTAAAAACTCAAAATCTCTACCGTTTATACTTGTATAAACCGAATATTCACTGTAACCCTCAGGCGAGGTAAAAACCGAAACAGTATCAATATAGTAGTTTTCCTTTAAATCGGTATCAAAATATGCCGGATAGTAGTTATTTAATTTATTATTTATAATCTCATAAATCTTTATATCCTCAAACTTCACTCCATTATCAGCTGTAATATAGATATGCGAAGCGAAAATAGGTGTATTTACCTTTATTTCAAATTCTTTGTTATCTGTTACAGTTACAGTTTTTAAAGGAATTAAAACGGTTGTAATGCCATTAAGAGCATATTCAATTTTGATTTTTGTTCCAATATATTCTACATAATTATTATCTAATGTTATCAAAACTTTTGCTATAATACGATTATCTGAAAACTTAAAAACCGTAGTATCACAGTCCTTTATCTTGTTGAACTGTTTAATTAACTGCATATATAATACCCCTTTAAATAAAAGACTAATCTTTAATAATTATGATAATTTTAAAATTCTTTTAGAATTATCGTAATCACTAAAAACTTTATAAAAATCTAAAACACATCAATAGACCGCCCCACATAAAGGTGGGACAGCCTACTTATTTGTGTGCTTAACGCAGATTTAACGAACCGACATTTGGTTTTTGATAAAGTCTGAAATAATCTATCTGGTAAAGTGCCGGCCACGGTGTATTCCCATCAGGGGGATCAATGTCAAGCAAACCTACAGCCATACTTATAATAATGTATGACGGTTGATGAAAAACATCCATATTTTCTGCGGCTATATCAATCTCGGTATACTTAAATCCGTCAAGATAGAATGCCAAATAATTCTCTGTCCATTCACAGCCGAAAGTATGGTAAGCATCATTGAAAAGTTCACCGTTTTTTAAAGTATAATCTCTTTGAGCCGGTACATAATTCATCATTTGCTCATGCCCTGCCCCTGAATCCATCATCCACCATCTGTGAACGGTAGAATGAATATTATTGCTACTTCCGAACATTTCAAACACATCTATTTCAGAATATGCCTGAGTAAATATGGTATTGGTCCAGAAAGCCGGCCAGATTCCTTTTCCTTTGGGTAATTTTGCTCTGATTTCAAAATATCCGTACTGGAAATTCATTGAATTAGAAGTGGATACCTTAGCAGACCTGTAATTATTTCCATCCTTTTCGCCTTTAATTACAAGATTGCCGTTTTCAAGATAAGAATTAGCCTCACTTTGGTCACGGTACATTTTACCACCATCATGTGTGTTAGCCTCTTCGGTATGTCTCCTCCAATTAGCAATATTCAGTTTGGCATCATTAAACTCATCGCTCCATGCTAAATTATAGTCAGTTTTGCTCTTAGAATATTTACCGCTGATATTAAGACCGGCATTTATATTAAGAACACCATTGCTTGTTGATTTATTTACAAGCCCGATAAATTCTTTAACAGCAGATGCGGTTGAAATATCACTATCACCGAGGATAACGATTTTCTTGTTATCCTCTTTTACGGAGTAAGAGTTTGCGGATAACTTCAGATTACTAACCTCTCTTGAAGTTTTACCAACCACTATTTCATATTTCTGAGCTTTTTGCGTTTCGCATACCACGGGTATTTCTACACCGACAGTTTCACATACTGTTGCCACAAGATTGTCAATCTCTTTAGAATAAATAAAAGATTTATCTTTGGGAGCTACGATTACATATTCGCCGATATCCACACCTGCGATTTTTCCGTTGTCGGCAACAAGTTTTGCTTTATGGAACTTTTTATAATCAGGAGCTATTTCAGCATATTCACCGGTACAAACATTATTAAAAAAATATGTAATAGCCTCTTCTAAAGCGTAATCACTTACAGCATTTATAACTATGTTTTCATTTTTAACCATAATTATATAATCGGCCGCATTGTTTTTACGGTTTTCAGTAAGCATTTTATAAGCAAGTTTTGATTCGGGTCTATTAGTGTTGCCAACTAAAAGTTCGCATTGTTCTGATTTTTTACTCTCTCTGTCATCATAAACATCCAGCATTGCATATTTGTAGTTAAGACGGGTAGCAAATCTCTGAATAGAATATGTGGCAGCCTCACTCGCATTTTGAGAATATACAATCGGATAATAGGAAAAATCTATTGGATAAACTTCTTCTTCCAAATCGTCCCAATCGCTATCCTCAAAATAAGAATCATCAAAATCATCAAAATCATCATCAAAATCATCAGTTATATCTTCCGGCATTACATTTTGAGTATCAGAATTTTTTTGCGGTTTTGCCTTAGCAGGTTTCTTTGTTCCACAGGAAGTAAGAAACATAAGCATAACCAACAAATAGGTAATTGATTTTAAAAGCTTTGTTTTCATCACAAATCTCCTTTAAATATTTATTGATTGCAAGTGTTGATATTTTATTTGCGTTTACGCCTTTTTAAATAGACAGCCACTAAAATTGCGGCTGCAATTAACACAGCAACCAATATTGAGATTACCAGAATTAAAACTGTATTATTTGAAGATTTTTGATTTGAACCTTTATTGTCAACTTTATTTTTTTGAGGGGATTTTTCATCGTTACCGTCAACATTATCTTCTATAATCAAATCATCAATAGGAATATCTTCAAATTCCATATCCTCAAATTCTTCATTTTTTCCTATTTTAGCAGGAACTTTACCGAGCGGAACAACTTTTTCATTTTCATCAATAATAGTATCGCTATTTACCAATTCCATAGTAAAGCCGTCTAAATAAATATCACTGAGTCCGGGTGTTTTAATAGCAAGATAAGGTGAATATAGTGTAACTATATTGGTAATCCTGTACCATACACCCGGATATAAATCGCCAAGAGAAACCGACGGTATAGCCATATCGGTATCACAAGCACTCGGATAGAAATAAGAATCTGTAGGCAATACATAAATATCTTGATTTTCATTCTTTGTTGATAAAAGTTTTACATAATAAGTAACCTTATATGTTTCACCGATCGCAATTTTATCATTTGCATCTGTAATCAGTGTAAATTTCTTATCTGAAGAAACCTTTCCTATTCTATGGATAGAAGAACTACCGCTATATACATTTTTAGAATTATAACCCGAAACTCTATCATTATAGTGTTCGATATCTAAATCATAACCTATACCGTAACCCGGGTAATCATATTCCTCAAAATCCTGAGCAAACTTAACTCTTGCCCATTTTGCATAGAAAACAGTATCTTCTGAAAATAGTGCATCCGCAACCTCTAAGCCATAATTTTTGTCCATAAACCAACCAAGGAATTTATAACCGTCTAATTTCAAGTCATTCGGCAAGACGATTTTTTCGTCTTTTTTGCCTATCACATAATCAGGACCGGTCAGTGTATTTGTCATACAAACAATATCGTCATCTGCAATACGCTTAATAGTAACACTATCTATAAGTGCACGAATTTCTTTAACCCCTGAGAAAGAGTTGGTTTGCATATTGATTGCAAGTGCATTATGTCCCGGATATTTTAAGGATGCTGTAAAGTTATAGGTATGCCTTTTCCATGTGCCAAATCCTGCGGCTCTTGAAAGAGTCAGACGGTATGCATCGTCTTCACTGCTTTGTTGGGTTATACCGATACCGCAGTTTAAAGGACTTGTTGCGTAAACTCTTGTTGTCCATTTATTTTGAATTTCATCAATATTTTTATAGCTAAAGCTTACTAAATATCTTGAACCGTCTTCAATAAGAACCGGATAGCCCTTATAAGCAAGTCGCATTGTTGTAGAGCAACTTGAATCCATTGTTGCTTTTACAGAAACACCATCGCCGTCAGCCGAATCGTTATAATCCATTGAATACCATGGATAAAATTGCTTAGAACCTGATTCATAAATATAATCATCAAATCCGATTGTAATAGAATCGCCGTTTTTAAAACTCTTCCATTTTACATATAAATCCAAGTTTCCGCTTTCGGGGAACTTAACTGATTTAACAGCATTTCTCAAAGACGAATCGGAATACCAGCCATCGAAAATATAGCCCTCTCTGAACGGCGGCTCTACAAGTGTGTGCCCGGGAACACCGTTGAAAACCTGTGTTTTACTACTGCCTCTGGTATGAGCAGTAATAGTGGTTTGAGCCTCTGATTTTATATTTTCCACTTTAAAATTATCAAAATAAACAACAGCATTTGTAGAAATCTTTTCACCGGTTACAACACCGAGAGCGAGTAAATTCAAACCTGTAAGGGTGTCGTTTGTAGTGCTACTGTCAATTTTCGGATTATAAAGTTCCGCAGTAAAAGAAGCAGTATAGGTCAACCACTTACCTGTCGGAGTTTTCTCATCTATTATGAGCGTTTCGCTCATATTCTGTTGAAGCGCATTTGTTGTATCACCAATTTTTTCTTTATTCGCAGCCCATATATTTACATTGATAGTAGCATCGGGCTTTGAAGGAACAAAGTATTTAAAAGATACCTTATAAAGTGATTTCTCATTCAAGTAGTAACTTGAACCGCCAATTGCAATTCCAGCCAAGCGGGTATTCCACCAGTTGGTATATAATGCACCGGTAGCATACTTAAGTGCCTTGGTATTATCAATACCGATATCGTTTGTTACACTATAACAATCTGCGTTCATTCCTTTGCCGGGAATAAAAGGATAACTATCAAAATCGCAAACTACTTCTCCGTCCATCACTGCCCATTTAGCATAGATGTCCATCTTTCCTTCGCTAATTTTACCGGCATCGAATTTATTTGTTAAGTCTTTGTCTGTATACCAATTCTGAATATAATAGCCGGGACGATCAATCGGAGGAATTGATACAGGCTTACCCACAATAGCATTGATAACTTTAACAGTATTATCTGCATAGTTATAATGTGCTGTAATCTTACATATTTGGGATACCTGAAGAGTTTTAATAGTTACTGCATCAATATAAATATCCTTATCTACAGGAGCACTGCCAATACCCTTAATACCGATTACTATAAGGTCCATACCATCCTCATTCATATCAGCAGTAAATGTAACCGTTTCTCTAATCCAACCGTTTTCTCCAATGCCTGTTGTGTCAGTATCAAAAATTACTCTTTTATCTAAAGTTTGAACTTGTCTGTATGCATCACTGGTAGCACCACCTGATTTTGCGGTATAAACAACAAACTCACCCTTATTGGTAGGAGTTCCATCTACTTTATACCAAAAACTCATTTCATATGTAGTGCCTAATTTTGCTTTTGCCGTATTCAAACCCTCATTAAGTAATGCAACTCGTGTAATAGCATAATTACCTGTACTTGCGTCCAGTCGATACTTAAGAGAGTTAGTTCCATCTTTAGCAACATCGGAAAAACTTATACCTGTGGCAGACTTATCATATGTACCGGCAGACCAGTTTTCAAATGAATATACAACATCTTCTTCGCTGTCATGCTCAACCTTTTTAAGAGTTACAGCATCAATATAAATATCTTTATCTACGGCAGTTTTGCCTATACCCATAACTCCGATTGATACAAGATTATATTCATCATCCTTAATGTCTGCTATAAATTTAACAGTTGCTTTAACCCAACCGTTTTCGCCACTATCGGCTGTATCTGAATCAAAAATAAGTTTTTTATCTAAAATTTGAGATTGTCTGTTTGCATTGTCAGTTGTACCGCCTGTTTTTGTGGTATAAACCATAAACTGTCCCTTGTTGCTTGGAGTTCCGTCTACTTTATACCAAAAACTGAGTTCATAGAGTAAGCCTTCCTCAACTTTGGCTGTGCTCCATCCATCAGTAAGTAATGCCACTCTTGGAGTACCGTAGTTGGCTGTATTCTCGGGAAGTCTATACTTAAGAGATTTTTTGCCGTCTTTTGCAACATCAGCAAAACTTATACCCGAAAGGGATTTATCATAAGTACCGCCCGACCAATTTTCAAACGAATAGACAACATCTTCATCATCAGAAGGTACATATTCTTTAATTGTTACAGCATCAATATAGATTTCTTTATCTACAGGAGCATCTCCAATACCCTTAACACCGATTGCAACTAAATTGTGTGCTTCATCTTTAAGGTCGGCTATAAATCTAACTGTAGCCTTAATCCAACCATTTTCACTATCAGTAGTTGTATCCGTTTCAAATATCAGGTTCTTATCTAAGACTTGAAGTTTTCTAGTTGAATCACTGGTAGCACCGCCTGTTGTTGTAGTGTAAACAACAAATTGTCCTTTGTTAGCAGGTGTGCCATCTACTTTATACCAAAAACTTAATTCATAAGCAGTTCCTGCTGAAAGTTTTGCACTTTTCGAACCCTCGTTAAGTAATGCAACTCGAGGAACAGTAAAATTACCGGTACCTTGGGCTAAAAAATACTTAAGAGATTTAGTTCCATCTTTAGAAACATCGGCGAAACTTATACCTGTTTGAGACTTATCATATGTACCGGCAGACCAATTTTCAAACGAATACAAAACATCCTCTAAATTCTCTTCACCGCTATTACCTGAGCCACCTTGGTTTTCGTCAGAATCTTCACCGTCAGTAACTTCCATAAATTTCAAAACGGGATATTTGCTTGTTGTTTTGTAAACATCCCAATCAAGATTTGGCATATTTGTTTTAGCAGCTGCGCCTTTCATATTTTCAAGGCTTACTACAGTGGGGTATTCTTTTTTACTGCTGTCTACAGTATCTTTAGCACCACAATACGAAGCAGTATATGTAGGATATTGTGCATATTTGGTATACGCTATGTTTCCTATACAGTTATTGTAAGTGATTTTTCTTTCGCCAGTGTCCATGCCACCGAGAAAGCTACCATGTCGGTTCAATGAAACATCACCGACAACCACTTCAGCAAATGAAGCACAATTTTTAAAGTTTGCACCCAAACCTGCACCGCCGCCAACAAAACCGGCAACGCGTGTTCTACCTGCAAGTGAAACATTTTTATCAATATAGCAATTTTCAAAAGTTGTAAATGTTGCATTTGTGTATGCCATACCAACAAATGCACCAACATAGTCAGCACCTGTAGAACCTGCCACTTTTAGTGAAGAATCAGAAATTACAATATTTTTGAAAGAAACATTACCGTAAACGCTTGAGAACAAGCCCACACGCGCAAAAGTACCGTCAACATAAAGACCGCGAATAGTGTGGCAGTCGCCATCGAAATGACCTGTAAAGGAATATTTGCTATCCCTTCTTGCAGTAAGCCATTTATTAGGATTATTTTCCTTCCAATTGGGGTTATCGGTATCGTTAAGATAAATATCTGTTGTCAATCTATAATATTTACCCTTAATACTTGCACCTTTTTCACCGTAATCGGTGCCGATAGCCATAAGTGCCAACTGTTCGGGAGTTGAAATAAGATATGGGGCTTCGGCAGTACCGTTACCACCGGCATATTTGGTAGCAATAGTCCCATCCCAAACATCAATATCTGAAAGCGCAAATATATTGAAAACTATACTTGAAATAGCACTCAATAAAATAACAACCGAACAAATCACTGCTATTATTTTATGTAAGATTTTAAAATTACTTTTCATTAATTTTTGCCTCCTTGGAGGTGCGGATGAAAGAATAATATGCTCTCATCCGCCAATTTAAGTTTGTACCTTATTTTGCTGTCGCTACCATATCATTAGCTTTCTTAACAGCCGCATTTACGGTATTTTTAACCTTTTCTAAGTTTGCTTCAATCTGGCTTGGGTCAGATGTAGCAACATACTTATTAAAACTCTGACCTGTAATGTCCTGTAAAGAGTCATCCCAATATACAGTATTAAGAGTAGTCGGAATTTTTATAACTTCTTTAGCAAAATTAGCAAATTCAGGAGTTTTATAAATTCTATTAGTATCGTAATTATCCATATTTAAGTAGTAATTTAAAAATTCTCCTGCGCCTAAAGGATTCTTTGCGCCTTTTGCAATTCCGTAAGCAGTAATAAATCCACCTCGAGGATAATTAGCATCTGAACTGTTCTTCTTAGGTAAATAGGTTACGCCGAGGTCGGAACTCTTCATTGTGCTGAAGTAACCGGCTCTTTTAAGACCGTAAGTATCTGTAACGCACATACCTGCCTTACCTTCAATGAATTGAGATTTAGCACCTAAATTAAATAAACCTGATTTAACACCTGTTTGTAAAAATCTCCATGTTTCGGTTAAAATAGGTTCATCTATTCCGCTATAGAACTGTCCCTGCCTATATTTAACGAATCCTGCACCGTAAGAAGATGTAAATACACCTGTATCAAATACGCAACCCAATTTAATACCGGCAGCCTGTTTAACATCGGAAGCCGCCTTGTTAAATGTTTCCCAATTCCAGTTGTTTTCATTAACATACTGTTCGGGAGATTTTATTCCGTTATTTGCGAAAAACTTTTTATTGAAGTATAAAAGACCGCTTGTCTGGAAAGATGCCTGATTTGATGAGACAAGATATGTCTTACCGTTAAGGGTAGACATTTGTGTAATAATAGGATTCCATCTTGAATCATTAGGATTGATACCTGCAACTGTTATAGGTTGAGTAATACCGATTGTTCGTGGAAACTCCGAATTATCGTTAATTACATCAGGAGAGTTACCGGAAGCTATAAGACCTGTCAATTTGGTAATATATTCGTGTTGAGGCACATTAACAATTTTAACTCTTATACCTGTTGATTTTGTAAATGCCTGAATTACAGGGCCATACTCTGTTTTATTAACATCAACCCATGTAGCGAATTTAACCGTTGTACCTCTGAGAGTAGTAGGTTTTTCTGTAGATGAAGTGCCATTGTTAGGCTTAGAAGTTCCTGTACCGCTTGCGGTTTCACCGGCACCGTCGGAAGCTGAACTATCTGTATTGTCTTCGCCTTTTTTGTCATCAACAATGGTGCTGTCCGTTCCGTTTACTGCTTCGGAACTTACATCTTTGTCAGATTTACAACCTGCAAAAACTGCAAGTAACATAAAACCAGTAAGTAATAGTGCTAATAATTTTTTTGTCATAATAAGTTTCCTCCTTTTATCCTGTGATTCCGACTCTATCGATACTTTTAATAAACTTCCGTTGTAGGAATAAGTATACAATAAGAATAGGAACTACAAACATAACACACCCTGCCATTACACCGAGTGTATTTCTAATATCACCAGGCCAGATTCCTATAAGCGAAAGTCTCTGCGGCAAAGAAGCCAAAGAAACAGCCAAAGGAAAATTTTCACTGGTATACATAACGGCTAGGTAATAATCATTCCAGTGCCAGACACACGATAAAACCAACACCGTTATAATGGCTACGCTTGATGACGGTAATGCTATCTGAATAAATGTACGAGGAGGAGCGGAACCGTCAATCCATGCTGCCTCTTCAAGTTCTTTCGGCAATCCTCGAAAGAACTGATGGTAAATAAAGATAAGTATTCCCGAGCGAAGACCTACGCTGAATAATGACGGCAAATAAAAACATAACGCCGTATCAAGAATATTCGGTCTTAGTTCCTTTCCAAAAAGCCCTCCCATCAGTTTTAAAACACCTAAAAAGTCAAGCTGAGAAAAGTTTATTGTCATAGGAATAATTATCATTTGTGAAGGTACCATTATGAGGAGAATAAGCATAACTGTTAAAAGTTTCTTGCCGGGAAAATTAAATCTTGCTAAACCGTATGCGGTAATGGCACAAGTTGCAGTTTCTATAAGTGCACTTACCATTTCAAATATGAGTGTAGAAATTATTGCATTTTTGAAATCCATTGCCTCAATAGCTATTTTAAAATTTTCGGTTGTAAAAACCTTAGGAATCCACAAAACGCTGGGATCCTGAAATGCAGAAGAAGTTTTTAACGAAGAACTAATCATATATAATAAAGGGTATATTATTATATAACTGATCGCCAACAATATAACCAATCGGAATATGCTGTATAAAACGGGCTGTGTCTTTTTACTGATTTGGTTTAATCTTTTTTTATTAAATGAATCAATCATTGACTCGCCCTCCTATTCCCAACGCTTAAGGCAGTATTTGTTGAACGGTATATAAATCAAAGCTATAACTATTCCCAATATAAGGAAATACACCCACAGCATTGCAGTGCTTTCATGATAATTCTGTGATTGCATCATAGTATAAGCGCTTGAAACAACCCTATCTGTCTTAGATGTAAATAATTCTACAACCGTAAATGCCGAAACCAATACAAGAATTTTTGAAAGCATCGGGAAAGTAACAAACCAAAATTCTTCCCATTTTGTTGCACCCTCAACCTTTGAAACCTCATACATCTGGTCGGGTATAGCCTGAAGTCCGGATATGAACAGCAAGGTTTGTATTCCGCTGTTCCAGATAACAGTCATTATACTACTAAGCACAACCTGAAAATATTTAGAAATCTGTGTCGGCAAACCTAATACCGTTAAAATACTTTCGACATCTATCATATCTTCCATAATAGAGGTCTCAACACCGGCTCCTGTTATATCTGCGCCCTGATATTTTAAGACATATTCAATAACGACACCACTCGCAATAATAACAGTCATAAAACTAATGCCCCTGAATAATACACGGCCTTTGAAATCCTGAACAAGTATAATAGCCATAACAAGACTTACTACCAATATAAGAGGAAAAGAATATGCAAAAGTTGAAAATCCTTTAACTACATTATTGATAAAATAAGGGTCTTCAAAAAGTACATATTTAATATTTTTAAGTCCTGTCCAGGTAATAACCGTATTACCCGGTTCAAAGCGTATCCTGCTAAACATATATTGAACAGAACTAATAAGGGGAAATACAAAAAACAAAATCAAGCCGATAATGAAAGGCGTAACAAACATTAAACCGTAGCGACTTTTTAATCTTTCAACACCGGCGTGTTTCTTCTTTTTCATTAAGTATCCTCCCCTCCTGCTATCAGTTTGTATCCAAACGGCTCTACCGTGATATCTGAAATCGTCTGGATTTTATCGGTATAATTTACGAAAACCTCATATCCGTTATCAAACACCGTTTTCCGGACACCGTTTTCGTAAATTATATGCTCCTTAATTGTTGTACCGTTGATTTTTCCATAGTAATCCTTGTTTTCTAAAACACTTTTTTCGATATATGGCTTCATATCACTATACACTGAACCATAAAAAGCAGACTCCGAAGAAACAAGGAGTTTTGTATCATAATCACTTATCAGAGTATAGGTCAAACCGATGCCCGACTCTATTGCTTTTAATATAGTTTCTTTAGAGTTTGCAACAAGATTTACCGACGGAGAAGACATTGGCACATAACCTTTAAAAACTATTTCATAAAACGGAATATCCTCATCAAACAATCTATGTCCAGACGATTCGAGCGGCGCATCGTAAATCTGATTTGCGTTTGCAGCTGCATAATCGTTTGCATTGTTGACAGCGATTTTGATTTTATCCTTCTTAAAGTCTGAAAGTATTGATGATACATCCTTCTGCATACTACCCTTTATAAAAGTTTCAGCATTACTGTAATCAGAATAGCAGTAATTTGAAAGGGTATCAAGACCGACACCTGTAATACCTAATTTTGATGTTGCTTTTGTAATTCTTGCCGCAATATCAAAAAGCTTAGAACGGGTAGCCAATGAATAATTTTCAAAATCAAAGTCCCGTGTTCTTGACCAGACATTATAATTATAACAATTTACTACCTGACCGTTTACCGTAACAGCTTTATCGGACAATGTACTGAGTCCGCCTGCGGTTTTATTAAAACGAACCGCATCAAAATCCATAAATGACCTGATACCGTTTTTTTCGCAATATTCAATGAATTTCTCTAAATCAGACCTGTTACCCAAATTAGAATCAAGTTTAAATCCACCCGCAATTTTACCTACATTTATACCGCCTTGACCGAAACCTACTAAATTAACTGACATTTTTTCTTTTGTACTTTCAAACAATTCAGTTACTATTTCAGTCGCCTCATTAACGGTGGTAGTTGCATAGAAATCGTTATACGGGATACCGAGAAAAGAATTTTTGACACTGCTGCCACCAATAATCTTTAGCGCCAAATTATTCTCTTCACTGACACTTTCAAGGTTATACTTTTGTTTGAGATATTCTCTGTAAACATCAGCCATCCCCACATAATCAGCAGCATTGCCGTATAATGGATAGAAAGAAACCGAGTATTTATTATTTGAAATGCTTTCACTAAATAATTTTTGGTATCCTTTTTTAACCTTGACCCACTGATATCCTCGCACCTCAAAAGATGCATTAACAGCAGATGAACCAATATTGGCGGCTCCTGCAGAAACTTCAATAGATGCCGATTCAGCGCCATCATCAATTATTGCACATAGAGCCTTATTTCCCATTTTGGCTCCATATACAGGCAACCTGATTTCATTTTCAGTAGCAGAATCCTCTTCATATTCAAGATATCTGCCGGAGTCTGTACCGTATACCTCTTGTGAATATGTAACAGGAACATCGCCTTCCTGTTTTTTGTAAATTAAAGCACCGCTTCCCGACGGAACAAATAAATACGAGTTATCACTATTATTTGCAAAAGAACACATAAATGGGGCAACCTTTATTCTCCAAAGCATATAACTTTTTTCCTGTATGCCCGCTGAATCAATTGCAATATTTACACCGTTATTTAAAATCGTGTATTCGACCGGTACTGCGATTTCTACATCAGGAAAATAATATGTTGCTTTAATACCGCCCTTTATTCTTTCAACCGAGACACAGTCGTTCATTATAGATGCCACACTGGCAGTTAGCATAGATATTTCCTGAGTCTCCGAATCAATATACTCTATAACTATTGGCGAAGTAACTTGCGGGTGAACAGTTTTGGGATATCCAAACTCATCCAAACCGGGATTTAATGCCTGTTCAGGGGTTGTACTCCAACTGACACCGTTAAACTTATCCACTAATATAATCCGCTTATTTTCATTATCCCAGTCAAGACGAAAATTATCATTTTCTGTTACGGTAGCATCTGTAAATGTATTTATTTCAAAATCTTCTTTATATAACTTGCTTTTCTGAACCGCTACCCCGCATCCGCTGCAGGTTATCAGTACTAAAAGACTAAGCATCAATAAAACAAACTGTTTAATTAGTTTATTCATTGTTTCCTCCTGACCATTTATATTTGGAATTTCTTAACGGTAAGCTATTTCCATAATAATAGTAATAGCGAACGCTACTAATTGCTGAACTAATATGATTATAAGCACTATCAGGGATAAAACTATTGCCATACCTACTATCGTCATAATAGTAGTTGTAATAAATTTACCAAACTCATAATCGTGAACCTTCATAATTCCGATAATCAGCATAAATGCAGCATAAATTGTAAATGCATTCATAAGTACCGATAAGAAACCTGCCTCAGTCGGAAGCATTATGTTTGTTAATATAACATAAATTATATTTCCGAAAATTATCGGTATCAGACTGTAGCAAGTAACAATAAAAATTTCCTTTAATTTACCGATGCCGCCCCTTAATGCACAAACAGCCCAGTTGGAAACCGCCCATAAAATAACCAAGCCAAAGGTCCTTATGATTATATACAGCGAATTGAATTCTGTCGGATTATAACCGGAATATAAGTAACCGCCCTTTGTGGTTTTTAATATTGCGGTTATATAAAATAAAGTTAATAGAATAAAACTTAACGGCAAAGAGCCCAAATTGTTATATTTAACCTTTGTAAATGAATCAAACGGATGTGCCACACTCGAAAACATTACATTTACTTTAGGATTTGAAAGCAAGGTAACTTTATGTTTAGTAAGATAAACTAAAGTCGTGCAAAGTACACCCAAAGCTACTACTGCTGCTAAAAATATCCATATAAAATTTTCCTTAATGTAATCCCGTCGTACCCATTTAAAAGCCTGACCGTAGGTTTCTTTATCAATGCCTAATTTGGCATATTTCATAGCTTGTTTATACTCGCCCTCAACATATAAGGCTTTTGCAAGCCCATTATAAGCAAGTTGACTGTTTTTATCAAGCGCTAAAACCTCTTGCCAAAGAGCCTTGGATTCTTCGTAATCACCGTCAATTGTCATTTTTCTTGCAGTCTTCACAAGTCTGCCATAATCAGTAATTTTAAATACGGTAACATTGTTATTAGCACTATCACAAACTAAAACATCATCGCCGTTTGTTTCAATGGCACAGGGCAAAACAAAAGTACCGACTTGTTCTCCTCTGCCAAGACCGGCTCCAAATGCTGAAAGAAGTTTATAGTCCTTATCATATAAGAAAATTCGACCGTATGCTGAATCTAAAGCATAAATATAATTATTATCATCTAAAGCTATTCCCAATAAGTCCTGACTAAGCGTTTCGCCTTTAATCGTACCTAACGAAATATCGGCAAAATTTGTCGCACTTGTATCCTTAGTCATAATTCCGCCGGGGCTAAAGCGTCTGATTTGTCCCGATTGAGTTTGTTGTACCTCTGTTCTACCCGTGCAGGTATAAACAAAGTTTTCACTATCCATATACAAATCTGTAATCTGAAAAGGTAGTTTGCTTTCGCTTTGCGACAGTTTTGTATTTGTCATAAAAATTTTATTAAATATAATTTCAACCGCTTGTAATATTCCGCCTTTTGTGGTATTTGCTCCATAGAATCCTAAAAATTTATTTTCAGGTGAATAAAGAATTGCTCCATAATATGAACCGTCGCACAATATGTACAAATATCCTCTGGAATCAATTGCCGTCTTAATAGGGCGGTATTCAAAACCGTCCGGAATTAAATTTGAATCAGGCACTAAAAACTCATCTATAAAATTTCCATTATAATCAATT
>AUXO011849989.1_pt1 | contig 16870 bp, 8 predicted proteins | sample 768731 | NCBI WGS metagenome assembly AUXO01 (sample SAMN02715735, study PRJNA202380) | gut metagenome | biome: sheep rumen | host: Ovis aries | place: New Zealand: Palmerston North
ACGAAAGCTTCCCAAGCTTTAGACGAGGGTTCGATTCCCTTCGCCCGCACCAAGATAAAAAAACAACCGGCGTTTTGCCGGTTGTTTTTGTTTAAAATTGATTATCAGAACACAGATGCGTCGTGGGCATTATATCTGTCACCACCGTATTCAACATGCATTTTACGTGATGAATCCTTGTTTATCGGAATTTCCGGATCTTTCGTCAACATTATGTAATATGGAACATTGTTTTTGTGTATAACCATTGCAGGGTGGGTTGTCTGTTGTTCGTACATACATATTCTTTCGTTGCCGACACGCAGCCATTTGCCAGATTCGCAAACGAATTCCCATATAGCGTATAAAGTGATTTCTGTTTCGTTATATGGTGGGTTTTCAGTCATTTTATTTGTGAAAGAAATCACATCACTGTCTGCAGATTTTGACCAGCCCAATAATCTATAACCAAATCTATTTATTTCGGTTTCTTTGTTATTTCTGATGTCGCAATTATAATCATCATATTCACAAACAACATCGTTTTTGAATCCGTTTCCACCATTTGCATCAAATTTCACAGTAAATGTATTATAACGCCAGTTTGCATAACAAGAAATCACTGTCCCTGTATCTTCAGCCCAAGAAATGTTTTCTGTGTTTATACTATAATTCTTTATCTTGCTCTTATATGCGTTGCTGACACAAGACCAACCATTAAATACTTTATCTTCTGCATCAGGACATTCGGATAACGAATTTTTATAATTTCCAAGATTAAAGTTTTCACCATAACTGATTTGTTCATATCCGACAAGGTCTAATTTTTCATCGTTGCAATAGACATTATAATCTAATTTGCTCTTTTCATAATAGCCGTATACGTCCAGCATACCGACAGTCAAAACATCGTTTTCTTGGTCTGCATAATCAACACCATTTTCGTCTTGCCATGTTTTGAAAGCATAACCTTCTACATATTGAGGCCATATTTCTGAAAGAGGTATGCCATTTATATATTCTGCAATATATGGAACATCTAATTCTTCTGTTTCATCGTTTATATTGTTGTGTACAGTGATTGTTGTAAAGCAATCATCAATAGATGTTAAACTGCCTTCTATGTAATTAGGGAACAAATCAGGACATTTTTTACACGCTATTTCGCGTCTGTCATAATATTCATCGTCAGCACATGTGAATTCGCGCCATTGTGCGTGTAAATATACTTTATCATTGTCTACTTCGGTCAAATATTGTATATCCCCATCTGGACCGATGCTTGTCATGTCGGCAATGATATCTTCGTCATTGCATTCTGCAGTGTACATGTTTCCTTGACACCAACCAATGAAAGTGTTCATTTGTTTTGTGAATGGATTTTTTATCAATTGTTTTGTTTCACCATAATTGAAAGATTGTGTAGAAGTTCTGTTCGGTACACCGCTGTTAGGTCTAAAATACACTGTGTATTTTATAGGTCTACATTTATTTTGTGTAAGCGATGTTTCTTCGCCAGTTTCTGAATCTATAACAAAGGTTTCATCAACAACATATCCAACAAGGCAATTTGTGTCTTCTATGATACAATTTTCAGGTATTCTGGACGGTTCGCCATTTAATATAGTCCAAGAATCTTCCACTTTAAATTTACAAGATATCGCAGGTGATGTACATTCTGGCGGTGTGGTGCCACAGTTTTCTATATTATAACACTGTGATACAGATGTCGCCCCATCTGGTGCAAAAGGATAAGCATCTGGACAGGCAATACATGTATTTGTCGCACCGTCAAAATATTGACCTTTTTCAGCAGAATCAAGACCTGTTATACATTCTGGTTCTTCCCATTGTGCAACACAGTTTATTGATGTTAATGTCATATCTGGAACAATAGATGTTGCGGTATTCGTAAACGCGGCACCAGTATCACAAATCCAGCCAGTAAATCTGTATGTACCATATTTGTTTTCACAAGTATTTACACTTGGAATAGATATTGTTTGACCTGTCTTTTTTGTGCCAGAAACAATTAAATCTGAATTGTCTGAATCACAATAGAACGCATAATTCAAATCTAACTGGTTCCATTGGGCATACAAATTCAAATCAGTATAGAATGTTTTTTCTATTGTGTATGGTTTATGATAATTTTGTTCATCGCATATTTCAGAAGAAACACACCAACCAGTAAATTCATAACCGTCTTTTATAGGGGTGCTTATTTGATATTCTTCGTCTATTTGATATGTGCTTGGATGTACAGGGCCTGTCCAATTAGTTATTTCAACACTGCCGTCGTAATATTTTACATTATATGTATCTTTGTGCCATTGTGCGTATAAATGTTCGGTTGCACCGTCTGTCGTTGATAAATGTGCAACATCTCCATCTGGGCCGACCACAGCACCATTTGTGATTATCGTATCACAGGTTTCGGCACCATGACACCAACCATCAAAAATATAACCATTTCTTTCAAATGTATTTAAATTCAAGTTAGTGTTTGTGTCATATACAAATAATTGATTTTCCATCTGTATATCGTTTGTGTTACTGTTACCATGGAATTCAACTGTATATGTTATAGGTTCACACACACCGTTGTTTTCTTTATAACCAACAGTGCAATTTGTAGCGTTAATTTGACAGCGACCATCTATATCAGTTGTTTTTGGATAATATACATTCCATGTTGTATCACCAATATATTCACAACTGGTCGCTTTTGGATGAACTTCATTACATTTTTCAATTGTTAATGGTAATGGATTGCAAGATTCTTTTTTATAACAACCATTTGCTGAATTTGTATCTGTATCAGAATAACCATATCCATCAGGACACTGATGACAACTGTTAGTAGCCGTGTCAAAATATTCAGCAACTGTATCATTATTACCAACAGAACAATTTATTCTGTTCCATGTTGCAGTCCATGTCGTTGTAAATTCTGACATGTTTCTTATATTTGCTATGAATGAATCAGTGTTTACAAAAAGACCGTCTTTATTAACTGTTTCTGTTAAACCAGAATCAACAAAACCATTAAATGTATACCATGTGCGTTTTGGCAAATTGTCGTTTTGCAAACTATTTACAACTTTGTTTTCGTCTGCAAATACAACAGATTTATAAATATCATTTCCATTTATTGCGTCTGCATAAATGTAAAGATGGTTTATATCGCCTGAAACCGCATCTTCGGCACCAGGGTCAAGAACTATTGTTTTTATTGCACTCCATTGTGCGACCCATTTTAAATCGCCTGTGTTTATAATATTATCTATTGCAGATTTTCCATATTGGGTCAGGGTGCCATCTTTATTAACCATTAAGACACCGTCGCTGCTGTTTGTGTAGCCAGCAAAAGAATAATTTGCTTTCGTTGGCAAGAACGCAGTTAAATTTGCAGAATTTGATGTGTTTCCAACAAAATTCTTAAATTCTTGGTCGGCATAGAAAGAACCTTCGTCAATATAAAGGTGTCCCAAACCGCCTTCTGAACCTTCACCGTTATCAAGTTCTATATTATAGAACGCAATAACCCAATGCGCCCACAAATCTATTTGACCGTTTACAAGATCACTTCTGTTAAATGTTGTATTTGTTAATTTTCCACCGACAAAATTACCATTTGAATCTATCAAAGCATCGCAGCCGTCCGGATTCTTTGGAATTGGTAAAGCTTGTCTGGTCAAACAATATCCTGTAAAACCGTGTCCTTTCCATTCTGGGGCAGTAATACTGTTGATTTCAACACCTTCGGCATTTTCAAAATGTTCACCATATATCTGATATATTTCAGTATTATCATCGTCGCCATTATCATAATTTAAAACGATTTTTATCTTAGCTGGGTTCCATGTTGCAAAACAAGACACTTGTTCCAGATAGCCGTTTTCCCATTTAACACCCGTTGCATCAATGTCAAAATCTTGGCTTATTGTCGCGTCGCTTGGTTTAATACATGTCCATTTTACAGGATCATATGTATTGTTGTATGCAGAACAAGAATCTATTATCAACTGTTTATTATCAGATATATCAAATGTCTCATCAAAATGTTTCACAACTGTTGTAATTTTAGGATTAACATTTGAATCACAGTACAAATTATAAGACATTTCTTTTGCTGTGTAATATCCATGCAAGATGTTAAGCCCGTTTTCTGCTGCCAACACAGAATTTGAATTATATGTAATATCGCCCGTTGAATTTGTCCATTTTTGTAATTCATAACCGTCCAATGGGGAAGCCGTTTGTTCTGAATTTAAATCAGACAACAATATTCCAGATTGTCTGGCCGAAGAATAATTATATTTTCTTGTTTCAAGTGTTTCGTACAAAGCATCATTTATATATTTTTCAATTTTAAGTTCAGAATAACAATTTTCCATGGTCATAGTTTCAAGGTTTGCTTTGTTCGACAATGGATATGCAGCAGGGCACCCCTTGCAAGAATTAGATGCGGTATCAAAATATTGATTGTTTTCGCATACAATATCACCCCATCTTGCATATAAAGTTATTGTGTTGTCATCGTTGTTATCTGGTGTGTTATCAACGATGTTTGTAATACTTGTGGTTTTGGTGTTTTGGTCTGTGTACCAACCTTGGAATGTGTGCCCAATCCATTGTATATCGTTAAGCGCCAGTGGCAAATCGGTATAAATATAATTTGTAGTGGCTGGTTTGGATATGCTTCCGTTGGCGTCGCCCAGATTATATTCTATATGATATGTTATTGGTTCCCATTTTGCATACAATGTTATATCTCTTGCAGAATCTGTAAGAACCGTATATGGATTAAATGAAGGTGAACAATTTGAATTTGTATCATCACACCAACCAGCAAACACATAGTAAGGTTTTGTTGGGTTTTGTATGTCAAAATTATCTTGTTCTATATTATATAATGCAGGTGCCTCGTAATCTTGTGGCCATACGGCGTTTGCCATACTGGCTGTGTCATATTTAATTGAATAGTTTGTTGGTTCCCAATGTGCGTATAACACACCAGAGCCAGCTGTTTGCCACATTTTTAATGATTCAATAGCACCATTTGATGAAACACCATAATATTTGTTTCCAGAATTATCTCTTGTGTCCCAATATCCGGTAAATGTGTATCCTTTGCGAACAGGTATAGTTAATGGTTTGTCGACATTGTTTTCTTTATATGTTGTTGGCACATAGTCATCATAAGTTGCAGAAACTGTTGCAACTTTTTGGTCTGTATCGCCATAGTTTTGATATAAATCAATGTTATATTTATTAGGATTCCATGTTGCATACCATACCGTGTCATCATCTGACAGGTTTTTCATAATTTCTTTTGCTCTGTTATTAAATACGATAAAGACATTATTGCTGCTTGCAGTTGTTGTTGCCATAGGACATAAACCAGCGGCGGTTTTTTCGGACGCATCACAGGTTCCTTCACCGACATAGCCAGAGAAAGTATAACCAGTTTTCAAAGGTATTCCATATGTGTTGGTGTTTATTTCCACGTCTTGTACAGTGCTGCCCAATCCTGAGTCAGAAACAAAACTTTCATTTGCGTTAACCAATGTGTGGTCTGTGTACATAGCAGACAATCCGTTGGTGTCTTCTGGGGTATTATTATTGATATCGTCATCTGAATCTTCATTGTCCAGTGTTATTTTATAAAAACGGGTCCAATGAGCGGTCAATTCCATGTTATCAAAAACATCATATACCAATGAATTATAATTTTCTTCGCTGATGGTGGCTTTTCTGCTTCTTTGTGGGTTAATAACCATTGTTTCATTGTTGTCTATAATTCCATAGTATCCATCAAATCTGTGTTTTAACCATGATGGTTCTTCAATATTATCTGTGTTAAAGAAGTTTATAGAATGTCCAATATCTTTATACAATTGTTTTGCATGTACACCATATAATTTAGATGTACCTTGTTCAACTTCAGATGTTGGGGCATTGTTTGCTTCGCCCAGATTCAAAATGATTTCGTACGCATTTGATTCCCATTTTGGATGGCAATCTATTCTGTATAATTCTTGGTTATGGTTTGCAGGAATAATTGTGGTCCAATTATTGTCAGAAACCTTGTAATTAAATGGGTTAGGGGAACTTGCTGTATCAGGATTGTTTCCGCTGGACAGTGTATATTTTGTGCATTCCCATTCGCCTTTGTGGACATAATCTTCTGCTTCGGTACAAATCGGACTTGTTTGGTTTATTGTTTTATTTAAATTGGTTGGGAAATTAATTTCTGCACCAAAAGACAACAAGGTTGGATTTTGTATTAGTTTAGTATTGTTCGTATCACAATATAAATTAACATTATATTGATTATCATAAATACAGGTTGGATACATGTTTGTTGGGTTTTCATCAAAATGTGAAGCATTTACCACTATGTCACCATTGCTCGCAATCACCAGCCCCAGTCCTTCATAATAACCAATAAACTTTTTACCAGTCGCGCATCTTCCCTGTAAAACACCTTCATACATATTTGGTTGTTTCACATTGTCTATAACGAATTGTTTTGTGGTGTCCAAGAATTTATCACCATAACTTTCTTTTATATTAATAGCATTTTCCACATTATTATCATACAAATAAATATCTATTATCTGTGGTTCCACAGAAGAATAACATTCAACAGAATCAATAGACCCGTCAGTCTGGATACTGTCGCCACTGATAACGGATTCGCAATTTAAATCATCTGGTTTTATGCTTGAATCATTTGGTTTATAACAGAAAGTTTCTGTTTTTTCACCGTTTTGGTTTTGACTGTTATATGTCTTTTTACATACCCAATAATAATGATTGTCGGTATGGCAAATGTTTTGTGTATCAAAACCACCAGTTTTACTGATAAGACCATATTTTGGATTACCCGGTGTTGTTGGTATTATGCTGTTTAATACGACGCCGGTTTCAACAGCTGCACTGGTGCTTTCTGCACAGCTAAAACCATAAGATGTGCTTGAATCAACAAAATGTGCATATAAATCTATATTGCCATCAACAATATATTTTTCTAATTCAGATATCTTAGGTAAATCTGCTTGTGCTTCATTGACGGGCGGGGCAATTATTTGTTTGCCACTGTCATCTCTCACACTGTAATAACCATCAAATTTTCCATATTTATTATCATCTGGATTTGATGGAATATAATTAGTTCCTGTTCCAGAATTGTCCTGCAGAGCATATATTGGCGTATTAACTTCGTGATTTACTGGGTTATAGTCTCTATAATAACCTCTTACGAATGTAAGGCCTTGTTGTTCATCTATAACAAAAGATTTTAAATCGTATTTAACATATAAAGTATATGTTTCTTTATCAGGTGTTTGGGCATTGTTTCCGTTGTTCCCATGCAATGTTAAGGTATATATTTTTGGTCTGAACGATGGTGTGCATCTTACAGTATATGTTCCGGTTGGGTATGTTATACTGTTTAATAATTCACCGGTTGTCGAATCATATACAGGCAAATATTTTATGACGTTATCACGATCACTAAGTTGTGCACACTGCCAGAATACTTCTTTGTGTTCCTTGTAAAAATCGTTAGAATAACCGCATCTTGATATAACTGTTTCATCACTTGGGAACAAATTGCCTTCTTTTGCAGATACAGTTGTGTTTTGACCGACTATATCTTCGTTGTAACCTGGGGTTTTACCCAATACAATAGAATCACCAATCTTGCTGGTATAATTTCCATTATTACATTTGAATATTATTTCGGTCTGTTTCTGCCAATCGGCTACTAAATTTGTATGTTGGCTGACCGCTTTATCCTTATAAGAATCGTCTATGAATGTACCGTTTTCATCTATTACTTGAATTCTTCTGTTGATACTTTGATCTGTGTACCAATAACCTAAGAATTTCCACGCGTGTGCAGATGGTACATTTGGTAAAGTGTCATTAACCAATGCTGGGCCAACGACCGTTCTTGTTTGGGCATCATAGGAAGATTTTGGATAGATTTCCGTGAGATATTGTTCATACAAAATATCTGGGCCTGCGACTTTGTTTGGTGCGTTTTGCAGATTAGGATCTTTTCCAAAATTATCGCTTAATGTTATTTTATACATCTGTGGGCGCCATACACCATATAATTGCACAATATGTTGGACATCATTTGGAATTGTTTCTTCTGGGTTTGGTGTGTAGACGCTGCCGTTTCTACAATATAAAGAATTCCATCTCAACCCTGCAGATGAAAGAACATTACCGTTTGCATTATAATATCTTACCGCCTTTCCAGAAGCGGTATCTTCGATATTCGTGGTTAAATTACCCATATTATCAGCAGCACAACTGCGGATTCCATTGTATCCGATAAATTCATATCCCGGACATTCTGGAACAACCAATCTGTTGTCATTTATGTCCACGGTGTACATTATACCATTGGTTTTATATGTTTCTATTATCTGGTCTGGCACAGGGCTGTTGATTTCAAGGTTTTCTTCATCAAAATAGGCATTTGGAACAAATTCACCACTGAAAATACCTTTTGTGTTAACATGACTATAATCAATACCGTTTGAGTTTCTTGCGTTATAACAGTTTCTGTACAAATATATTTTTTCCAACGGTCTTTCTGTACTGGATCCTTTTACTACACACATAAGCTTTCTGGTTGAATTTGAACTTTGATTATAAAAACTGTCTTCTTCATTAGAATCTGCAACACGATACAAACCATTAAGGATTCGTGGTAATCCACTGGTTGGGTCGGAACCTTCTACTGCTACTAAATTTTCATTTGATGCTTCACCTAATGCTTCACATTGTTCATTAGCAGTTGAAAAATTTGTGCCTGTTTCTGCAATGCCAAGTGAACCCGCGTTTATATTTGGAACCCCAACAAACATACCAGCAGTGGCCTTGGCAGAATTGACAGAATTAATACAAACATCACCAAAAAACATTCTTGGAATATAATTTATGGTTTCTTTTGTGCCTGTTTCTGTAGAATATAAATATTGTATGTTGGAACACCCATAAAACGTTTCAGCATATGCTTTTGAATCTGAAGAAAAGTTTTCATAATTACCGCACTGTTGTTGTAATAGTGTTGTTTTGTGTGTGACACGACGACCAAATCCCTGAAACAAATATCTTGGGATACCAGTTAAGCTAGAACAATTTTTAAATGTTCTGAAAAACATTTCTGGTTGGGTCGCGTTTGCAAATGTATCAAATAAACCTTCTGGAATATCACCAGTCAACCCAGAGCAACCTGAAAATGTACTACTAAATAAACTTGGGGTTATATCACCTTTGATACTTTTGAACAGATTTGCAGGTATTCCATACATACCCAACCCGTTTTCAGTACCCAATTTCGAACATCCTGCAAATGTTGCAAAGAACATAGCGTCAGAAGGGGTACCACGCAACCCATTAGAAAACAGGTTTTCTGGAATTTGACCCTCTAATTCAGAGCAACCTGCAAAAGCACTGCGGAAACTTGGCTGCTTTTGAACAGATTCTTGTATGATATTATAATCAACATCTGGCCCCAGACTGATATCTGTATGGGTAGGGAACACAGCGCCCAAAGAACCGTAAATTCCTTTTACAGCATAGTTGTTTTCGATGCTTTCTGTACCACCACCAGAAAAAACTATTGCACCAGATGTTTTGCTATAGCCCCTGTAATCACAATCAGCAGATCTTCTAAATTTAATATAACGCGTATTGGCGTTGGTATATGTTTTTTCAAATTTTATTGTGTTGACAGTCTTTTTCTTGAAAGAAGCAACGAAATCATTTCTTCTGTATTCTTTAATTTCTGTGTTGTCTGGCAATTCTTCTTGGTATACAGACATTTGTCCGGCGCCACATTCTTCATCATCCAGACTTGCACAGTCCCATTTGATATCATAACAACCGGCGGCACTTAAAGAAAAAGTGAATTTATAACCATCTTGTAATCTTGGTGTTATTTTGACAGCAAAATAATCTGTAATTGCATCATCTGCAAACGAAGGTTGTGCAAAAACTGGTACAAAAACGACAGATAACGCAAAAACTGCGCTTTTTAAAACAGCACAAAAATCGCGGAATACCGCCATCTGTATAAAAATCCTTCCTTTTATATACACAGAGTGTAGAAAAATGCGAAAATTAAGTAAAGCAAAAAATTATATGTGTTTTTGTTTTAATGTGTCGGCTATAACTTTAAGCTTTGATATCACATTCGTGACGGAAAAAATCTTTTGATTACAGACTTTTTTAATGTTTGTTTTGGTTCCATTATTGCAAACTGGACATTGATTAATATCTGTGTTTTGCAACGCAGGGCATGTTTTAAGCATTTTTATTATCGGTTTTTGTTGTCCGGTGTATAATTTCGAGTATTGTTCTTTGTTTGTTTTTTTCATGTTTAACAAAAACACATATGCTGGACAAATTTGTTTTGCTTGTTCTGATTTTTGCTTTATTTCTGCGTAATATCGTTTTTGTTGTGCAAGATATCTTTCTTTATTTGCTTCGTAATTTTCTTTGTTCTTTTTGCAATATTGTTCGTGTTTTGCAACATAACATTTTTTCTTGCGTTCAGATACTGCCTGAGCATTTGTTTTGCGATATTTCTTAAAATATCTCTTTAAATGTTCTGCGTTATCTTGACGCCATTGTGATTGGTATGCACGATATTGTTCAACATGATTCAACCGCCATTGTTTGTTTCTTTCAAGAACAAGCTTTTTATTTAACCGATAAAATCTGCGTTTGTTTTTTCGATTGTATTCACGAACAAATTCTTTTCGTTCTTGTACAGCTATATGAATTTTTTCGATTATATTTGGTTTTGATTTTATTAAATATGCACTACGGTTTTGCAATACAGATTCTTGATTTAATCTTTTTATTTTGTCTATTTGTATTTGAAAGGGGATTTTTTTAGAAATAAATAAAATTAAATTTTCATCAACGTACGCACCACCACACATTAAATCAATAAATTCTGTTTCTGTAAAAACATTTTTTAAATCAGATTTTTCTAAAAAAGTTTTAATGTCTTTTACATAACTTGAATCAAATAAAAACCATTCTAAAAACAATTCTGATAATGTTGTTATTCGTCCAATTTCATTGTCAGAATAAACAGTATTTGTTAAACTATAATTGCCATCTTCTGAATTCATAAAAGCAAACATACCGGAAGCGATGGAATAATTTTCTTCAAAAAGTTTTTCTGGGGTATTCATGTTCAATATTTACTTTAATATTATTTAATAATCTGTTGAAACGAGTTTATAATTTTAATTAAACTGCGATTGTTAACTTGTGTGCGATATATGTAATTATAGGTTGCAATATCATTGTTATCTAACACCAAACAATTGTGTCTATCACTGTTAGTTGGTTGACCAGAATTTGTATAAACTTTATTTATTTTTGCGCGACCTGAATTAAACACACTAGATGAAAAATCATTGTATATAAACATTGTGTTTTTACCGTCTGGTGATGTTATTATCCAATCACCAATTTCATTTGTAATGATATTAAAATCTTTCTTGGATAATTCTTGTTCTAAATTATTTAATGCAAACAATGATTTTTGTGTGTTAAAACCAACCAGACAAATTCTGATTGCATAAGACAAAGCGATTTCTTTTGTAATATCATTGATTATTTTTATAACACCACTTTGATTGTTATGAAATTCATCAACAGAAATATCTAGTGTTACTAATTTTTCGTATTTATAAGCATACTTTGCAATATCATACAATATTTTAATACGCGTTCTGTCGCTGTTTCCCCAAACACCATTTGTTTTGAGTGTTGGAATAAAACCGTTTTTATAAATAATATCTAACAGATTTGGAATATAATTATCTTGTCCGTGAATATAAGGTGCCATAACTTCACCGCCACCAACACTTAACAATTCATTTGGTTTTTTGTCCATGCGTGCGGCTTCGTACATATATTTTTCAATTTTTTCTAATGAAAATAATTTTAATGGTTGGGTTGGGGCGCTGCATTCACAACAATGTCGACAATTTAAGTCGCACCAATTTGTTATCTTGAAATGAAGATTCCATTTTGTATTCATATTGGACAACAAACATTATCTGCCATTTCTTTTGGGATTATATGTGTTGTTTAGGTCGTGTGTAAATTTGCTTATTTCCCTGACGCGTTCCCATCGTAATAAAAGATTATATCTTTCGATTTCGCGCATATAATCCAATAATTTTTGTTTATCTTCCAATTTTACATTAACAAACCAATTAGCATACATTATACCCCTTATTTGTCCCATCAATTTGCGACAATTTGGTTCTTTCTTTAAATTTCTGGACATATAATAAGGTTGAACGTATTTTGGCATTATAAATCCTTATTTAACAGGGATTTTTAAATCTTGTTCTGGGAATATCAAATCAGGATTTTCGATTTTGTTTTCTTTTGCTATTGTTGTGAACAAGATACCTTTGCGCAAGAAATTGCGTGCAATTATCCATAAACAATCCCCGCGACGAACGGTATAAAATGTGTTATTAGCACCAGTCATATTTGGCATAACAAATTTATGTTCAATATCGGCAACAACATTGCCTTCGCCATCATGTAAACGAACATTCATTTTATATGTTGCGCCTTCTTTTAATTTACCGACATCAACGCCCAGACCATAATTTTTATAACTGGATACGCGTGCATAACCAAGGTATTTATCGTTTAAAGACAAAGATACTCTTAATTTTGGCAAAGCTTTACCAGAAACAACCAAACGGCCAGATTCAAGATAATCTATTTTGGATACTGTCAAATCACCATCTTCTACATTTGGAGCTTGCAAAAATTTGCTGCCGTTTTTAGTTAATAACAAAGATGTTGAATTTTTATATCCGCGTTCAGAAATATAAACAAAAACAGAATTTTCAGATTTGATATTTTTTGTTATATCTATCAAAGAAATTACATAGTTGCCTGGTTTATATGCGTTTGCAGGTGCAAAAACAAATTCACCATTTTTATTTGTGTGTTCTGTGGCAATTATTTTGTTGTTCATAATAACAGAAACATTATCCCCAGGAATTGTACGGCCAGCAATAACCAATTTGCCGTTTTCTTCAATTCTTACAATATCAAATTCTGGTTTTGTGATTTCTTTTACAGAATTTGTTTTATCAATTGGTTTAATAACTGGTTCCGGAACAGCAGGGGCAATAACTTTTACCGGAGTGTTTATTTTTACCAACATAACAACGACGGCTATCAAAACAACCAACAACGCGCATAACATAGGGAACCAATAAGAACGCAATGTGTTTTTATTTTTTTCGTTTGTTGTTTTTTGTTTTACAGATTTTTGTTCTGGCTGTTTTGTGTTGAACATATTAAATTTACGCAAAAATTCGCGTGTAAAATTACGACGTTTTTCCAACCAAGATTGTTGACGATTTACAGCCCCATTTATAATTTCATCTGTTGAACGTTTTGTTTTGTTGATATTGGTTGTTGCCATGCTAAGCCCCCTTGTTTGTTTTCTACTTGACAAAATTATTACAAAAAATATTTATTTGTCAAGTTATTTGTGATATAATAAAGACAAATTTACAGGGAGATTAAATTGGCAACTAAAAAAATTGGAATTATGACAACAGGTGGCGATTGTTCGGGGTTAAACACCGTTATTCAACGCATTGTTGACGGCTGTGAGCATCGTAAATGGCATGTAATAGGTATCCAAGATGGTACGGACGGTTTATATTCATCACCGGCAAAAACAATAGATTTGTCTGATGCCACTTTTTTATTTGCTAATTCTTATTCATCGGGCAGTATTCTGGCGAACGGAAATGAAAACGCAACAAATTTTGAATCTGCGGCACGCGCGGGTAAATTAAGTGCTTTTAATAAAAGATTGCAAAAATCATTAAAAGATTTGAATTTGGATGCTCTTATTTTGATTGGTGGCAATGGCAGTTTGTCATTGGCACATTTATATAAAGAAATATATTCAGATTTGCAATTAATATGTATTCCAAAGACAATGGATCTTGATATACCTTTAACCGATAAAACAATTGGTTTTGATACAGCGGTGCAACAATTGTCTTATTATGCAGAACAATTGTTATTAATTGCGCGCAGTCATCACAGATGGTTTGTTATTCAAGCAATGGGGCGCGCCTGTGGAAGTTTGGCTTTACACGCGGGTGTTGCAGTTGGCGCAGATGCAATTTTGATACCAGAGGTAAAATTTGATGTTGATAATTTGGTTAAACATATTAAAAAATCAAAACGTGATTATGGAATAATAATGGTATCAGAAGCAATTTCAATTCGTGGGCATTCTGGAAAACCTGCAGATATGATTTCACGTGCATTAAATGCTGCAAATATACCAAACAGAACATCTTTTCCTGAACATCTGCAAAGGGCGGGCAATACAACTGCAAACGACAGAATATTAGCCATGGGTTTTGCTGATACTGCATTAAAAGCAATAGAAAACAATGAAACAAATGTCATGACTGTATTACAAAATGGTGAATACAAAACGGTATCTTTGAGTGATTTCTTTGATGCAGGACGAAAAGTGAAAGATCCACATATTGTTGGTGTAATGACTTCAAATCGTTATGTAGAACCAGACGATGTATTATTGCAAATAGCAACAGATATGGGAATTTATATCGGTGAAAAAAGAAAATAATATGTTCGGATATAAAGTTTATATAAACTTGTTTTTGTATAAAATTGGCGCAAAACATATATTGCCGTCTGCAATCATAAACAGCAAACCAATTAAAGAAAACAACGAAGATTTAGTAAAATATCAAAATGTTTTTGTTCGCAAATCTGTTGCTAAAATGTTAAAGATAGCGACAAATTTGCTGCCAAAAGATTATTCTTTTAAAATATTGTGTGGTTATCGTTCAATAGCCGAACAACAAAAAAATTGGGAAAACGGTATAAAAATACTTATAAAACAACACCCAACATTATCAATATCTGAAATAGAAAACATCAACAGAAAAATGAACGCAGATCCAAGACGTGGCTTCGGCCCACATCAAACGGGTGGAGCAACAGATATAATTTTGTTATACAAAAACAAACCTGTTGATATGGGTGGCGAATATATGTCAAACCTAAATTCTAAAACATATTCTAAAAATTTAACAAACATCCAAAAAACAAATCGTAAAATTTTAATTACCGCACTTGAAAGTGTCGGATTCCAAAATTATCCAAATGAGTGGTGGCATTGGTCTTACGGAGACAGGGCTTATGCAGCATATAAAAATAAAAAATATGCAATTTATGGAAAAAAATAAAAAAAACGCCCGAAAGGGCGCTTTTCATTTTTGTTTGTTTTGTTTTATTTGTTTCAATTGTTTTAACAGATTTGTTGCTAGTTTATCCATTTCAACAACATTCATATTCGGAATAGCCAATTCGCGACCAGATTTACGGGCTTCTTCTGTTTCTTTTTTCATATATTTAACAATGCTAAATTCACGAATTTCTGGGCCTGTTTTTACAATTTCGCCGTTAACTCTATCAAAAGTAGGTTTACCGTGTATTAAAACATAATCACCAACGCGCAATAATTTTACAAGGTTGTTCATAGCGCCGTGATCTCTGTCATATTTATATTCTATTGCAAAACGACCCCACCAAGGGTTATAAAATTCCAAATTATAACCGTTTTTTATTTCTGATTTAGATAATAAAACAGATTTTATTTTAGATACAATTTCTGCCATTGATTTACCCCTCTATACATTTAATGGTATCACAGATATCTTCGTTGTCAACAAAGAACCGCCCATTTGGACGGTTCTTTGGATAGGAGTAAATTAACCATAAAACATTATTTTTCAGAAAAATCTGCATCTGTTGCGTTTTTGTCGCCAGATTCAGTGTTTTGTTCTGATGATGCACCTTGCTGTTGTTGTGCTTCTTGGGCTGCTTTATAGACGGCTTCACCCAATTTCATAGCTTTTTCAGTAAGGGCATCAGTTTTTGTCTTTAATGATTCAGCAGTTGCATCTGCTTTTGCTAATTCATCAGACAAATCTTTCTTTGCGGTTTCTATTGCTTCGCGTTCTTCAGCAGAGATTTTATCACCATGTTCTTTCAATGATTTTTCAATGCTGAATATTGCTGTTTCCGCTGTGTTTTTTGCTTCTGCTAATTCTTTCTTCTTTTTATCAGATTCAGCATTTGCAGCAGCTTCATCAACCATGCGTTTGATTTCCTCTTCGGATAATCCGCCGTCTGATTTAATAGAAATCGCTTGTTCTTTGCCGGTTCCTTTATCTTTTGCAGACACATGAACGATACCGTTTGCGTCTATATCAAAAGAAACTTCAATTTGTGGCATTCCACGTGGGGCAGGTGCGATACCTTCCAAATTAAATTGACCCAACAATTTATTATCGGCAGCCATATCGCGTTCACCCTGAAATACACGAATTGTCACAGCAGATTGGTTGTCTTCTGCAGTAGAGAATATTTGTGATTTCTTGGTTGGAATTGTTGTATTTCTGTCAATCAAACGTGTGAATACACCACCCAATGTTTCAATACCCAATGACAATGGGGTAACATCCAACAACAAGACATCTTTAACATCGCCTTTTAAAACACCACCTTGAATAGCAGCACCAAGGGCAACGACTTCGTCTGGGTTAACGCCTTTGTGTGGTTCTTTACCAAAGAATTCTTTTACAGTTTCTACAACCTTTGGCATACGGGTTTGCCCACCAACCAAAATAACTTCGTTGATTTGAGATGTTGTCAAACCTGCATCTTTCAAAGCTTTGCGACATGGTTCAATTGTTTTTTCAATTAAATCTTCAACCAAAGATTCCAATTTTGCACGTGTCAA
>AUXO015528100.1_pt1 | contig 16870 bp, 16 predicted proteins | sample 768731 | NCBI WGS metagenome assembly AUXO01 (sample SAMN02715735, study PRJNA202380) | gut metagenome | biome: sheep rumen | host: Ovis aries | place: New Zealand: Palmerston North
TATATACCGGCAGAATAACAGCTATTTTTCTATTCATTTGAGTATTTCTGTGTTATTCGTGTTCGTTTTCAACATTCACAACATAAAGTCCACGATGTCCTTCAAACACACTGTCAAAGCAAACCTTCTTGCCATCTCTGCTCCAACGAGGGTGAAGGTCACATCTTGTATCATTATCATATTTGAAAGGTGAGAACACCTTGGCAATTGTTTTCACACTACTACCTTCGATATCACTATCTCGCCCCAACTTCACCTCTTGTATTCTTGATCTGCTTGGATAAGTATCGAAGACTACAAGAGTATTGTCTGTCGGGCAATAACTAGGGTGACCATCATTACTCAGCTGCGGCCAAATATGAGTCCACACCTGTGTTTTATCTTTCATTAGATAGAACCCAGGGCCATACTCCTTTTTACGCTCAAACGCAATAATCTCTTCATCATTCTTCCAATAGCAGTGACTCACCATATCATCATCACTCAAAACATACATATCCGAACCATCAACATTGCAAGTGATCAGTCGAGTGTATTTCCTCTGTCCCACAAACCAACGATAGAGAACCATGAAACGTTTTCCATTGGGGGAAAGCATCAGATGGTTAACCTTGTGTACACTACCCTCTTCCTGCATTTCATATCTTGGTTGGAAGTTCGCAAAATCTGTATATTTTAGTAGAGTCTTAACATCCCCGGTCTCAATATCCATTTTCCAGATACAGGTTTCATCAGGCAATGCGACACCCTTTGTCTTCTCAGGCAATGCCGCATATCCATAACCTAAGCGCAGACTATGTAATCGAGAAAAATCAAGCGACAATGCTATTTTACCATCAGCAGATACAGTATAAACAGACATTGGCAAAATACGCTCTTCACCAGACTTAATATCAAGTATAATAGATTTATACTTACCATCTCTAAAATCATTATATATGATCTTCGAAGAATAGTCAGGACCTAACCATTGTGCCATACATCCTTGCTGCACATTCCAAGTATGAGTTTTAGCGAGTACCCTACAATAATCTTTATCGTTAACGTCAAGGTTAATGTCGAATAAAAGTATCTCTGCTTCGCCTAATGGATCAGGCTCACTCCAAGTATTTTTTGCCCTCATGCAGAGCATATATCGCCCTGATGAATCCCAAGGTGACTTGTCATAATACCCAAAGAAATACTCATTATCTGGATCATTAGGCGATATGCGCTTAATATCCCCTTCCGACTTAATCTTCTTAGAAAGGGCATACATGGTCAACTGGTACCCACGCTTAATATATTTCTTAACACCTGGATACTTATTTAACTGATAGTTAATTTTCTGTTCTAAGCCCATATTTTACTTTTCACCAATTCGGGTATAAATAAAACCATTCTCTTCAAGTTCTTGGCGGTCATAAATGTTTCTGCCATCTATTACAACGTTTCCGCACATTACTTTGCGGATTACGTTCCAGCTCGGCATACGGAACTGACGCCACTCGGTCATCAGTGCAAAAACATCAGCACCATCAGCAACATCATACATATTTTTACAATACGTTACAGAATCTCCAATCCTACGCTTGCACTCGTCCATAGCAATGGGGTCGAAGACACGCACTGTTGCACCATCGTTCAGGAGTTTATCGATAACCACCAAGGCAGGGGCTTCACGCATATCATCGGTCTCAGGCTTAAAAGCCAATCCAAGAATAGCGATAGTCTTGCCCTTGACATCACCAACAGCTTTGATAATCTTATCATAAACTATCGACTTCTGTTTCTCGTTAACACGCTCTACAGCCTCAATGACCTCCATGTGGTAGTTATTATCCATACCTGTATGCACCAGCGCCTTCACGTCCTTAGGGAAGCAGCTTCCACCATACCCGCAACCAGCATAAAGGAACTTACTGCCAATACGTGTATCGGTACCGATACCCTTACGCACGCTATCAACGTTAGCCCCTACCCGCTCGCATAGGTTGGCAATGTCGTTCATAAACGAGATACGCGTAGCCAACATGGCATTGGCGGCATACTTGGTCATCTCGGCAGAGGGGATATCCATGAAGATGACGCGGAAGTTCTGGAGCATCAGAGGGCGATACAGACGTGTCATCACCTCCTTGGCCTTCTCCGACTCTGTGCCAACCACCACACGGTCGGGACTCATAAAGTCCTTGATGGCAGCACCCTCCTTCAGGAACTCCGGGTTCGATGCCACATCGAAAGGCACATCCACACCACGCTTGTCCAACTCTGCCTGAATGGCAGCCTTGACTTTCTTCGCAGTACCTACAGGTACTGTGGACTTGGTAACGAGAATGGTGTACTTATTGATATTCTGACCGAACTGGCGGGCTACCGCCAGAACATATTTCAAATCGGCACTTCCATCCTCATCGGGAGGCGTACCTACAGCACTGAACACCACTTCTACATCGTCCAAGACCTCTGCGAGGTCGGTTGTGAACTTCAGGCGTTCAAAGCCCACATTACGCTTCACCAGTTCTTCCAGCCCTGGCTCATAGATAGGCATAATGCCATCCTTCAGCTTCTGTATCTTCTGTGCATCAACATCAATACAGGTTACATGCGCTCCCATCTCGGCGAAGCACGTACCGCTTACCAGGCCTACATAGCCTGTACCTACTATTGCTATATTCATAATGATTAAACTTTATTCCTATATTGTTTCATAAGCTTTTGCGGCATATATGCCTTCACAAATCGTTTAAAACTCCACAAATAATACAATATATAGAACTTTAGCCCTGTAACATTGTTCTTCTTTAATATTAATTCATAATCCTTACAAGCCTTCATTAGTTGAGCGTTTGACACTCCACCATCTGACATATTTGAAACCACCTTATTAGGATAATAAAACCTCACCCCATTGAATAGAAATCTCAAAATCAAGTCAGTATCAGCCATGATTTTTATGGACTCATCAAACGTCCCATATTTATCATAGACTGCCTTAGGAACAAAAGTCGCAGGGTGCCTTATACCGGCCATTTCAAATTTCTTTGACCACGAAAGAAGCAGATCATGATTGGTTCTCATAACTTGGGAAACTCCGTTAGCATAATGAAAGTTCAACCACCCACAATAAATACCATCAATGGCTTTATTATTCTCTTGATAACATTCGTCAATTGTTTCTAAAGCATTTGGTTCCAACCAGTCATCACTATTAACAATGCCAATTATAGTACCCGTAGACCTATGAATGCCTTTATTCATGGCATTATAAATCCCTTTATCAGGTTCACTCTGCCATTTCATTCTGCCCTCAAATAATGGTTCATACTTCTGGACTATATTAAGCGTTTCATCGTTTGAAGCGCCATCAACGATTATATACTCATAATCCTTGTTTGTTTGTTCAAGAACAGATTTTATTGTCCGTTCAATTGTCTTCTCGCTATTGTAAGAAATAGTAATAATTGTAAATTTCATTATTTTGCTAATAACTTCAAAATCATTATTTTAATTTTTGTACACATATACATATAAAATGGGATTTTTTTAATATGGCAGGCCTGCTTCCATGTATACCAATTATCCTTAAGTAGAGCCTTAATATTTACCATTTTGTTCAAATAAAACTTTGGTGAGCGTTTTTGGGCACCAACTACATTATCAGAATGTTGCCGATAAAGGACAGTAGGCTCATATATTGGTGAAATTATACCGCCATTTGCAGAAACAGATTGATTTAGAAGGATATCGTGCATTTTTGCATAGGCGACATTTTGTAATGACACCTCTTTTGCCTTATTATTAAATAACATGGTACAACCATTTGCACTATTACACAGGACCATCTCTACGAAAGAAGTATGCTCAGGTAGTAAATTTGAAAATTTCCAAAAGGAAGGATGGATGATATTCAATTTCTCATCCACAACTTTCATGTCTGTATGAACAATAACAGGAGTATCTGGTTTTTCAACTTCCTTCATTCTGTTCATGGAAATCTCAATTTTATTTGGCAACCAGACATCATCATGATCACAAAACATGTAATACTCAGAATCAGTGTTCTTCATCAACTCAACGAAATTCAAATATGCCCGTTTTGACTCGCCCTTATTATCTAAAATTGATATTTTATTGGGATAATTTTTAATATAAAGTTCTATTATTCGCGGTGTATTATCTTTCGAAATATCATCCCGAATAACTATTTCCCAATCTTTATAAGTCTGACTAATAATAGACTCTATTTGCTCCTTTATATATTTTTCAGAATTATAAGTAGCTAATAATATAGTAACCATACCTTAACAATTTAAAATAAAAGCATAAACGAATTACTATATATCAATATAAAAAAATACAAAGAACTAGTCAACACTGTTAGCATTTTCTTTTGCATTTTTGACATGTATCTTTTGTTTTGGTAAATTATCAAATACATTATAATAAAGTTATAGAAAAAAAACATGTTATAAAATCTATAAGACGTCGGAAGAGACCATAAAATAGTCATTGTAAGAAGGCCGATTAAATTTATATTTAGAAAGAAATTATATACTTTACAATAATCATTTACAATATATTTTTTTTGATTTATTGCTACAAAAGAGATTATCAAATTAATTAAAATCTGCAATGAAAACATATTAGGAGAGGCTTCTATTGAAGAAGCGTATTTTTCAATCTTACTTGAAAATAAAGGAATATCAGAAAACTCATTCAATAAAGACCTAGCGACCTCTATTCCTGAAACAATCCATAAAAACAATGAGACAAAGTAGATATAAAATAAAGACTTCGTGGAGTAATTCGCTCTTATAAAGGGTAATAAAACTAAAAACAAAATTGCAGATTTATGCATCAAAAAGGCCAACACAACAAACAATAAATAAAGAAACCATCTTTTTTTGTTGTCTGTATTTAAATAATAATAAAAAGCACCCAGCAAAAGGAGTTCTGATATTGCATTTCTCGTCGTAACGCCTAGATAGAAAAAACCATAAAATGAGATAAACAAAAGAAAACAAGCACATAACTGACCATTATATAAAAGCTTGTTAATATAATAATACCATAATAAAAAGCACAATGATATTAAAAAGAGATAATATAGTAAGAAATCTAGGTGAGTAAGATAATTAAATATAATTCCTAAAAAAAGAAAGCCAAGCTCATCATACTCCATACGGAGTAATGGCGTTTCATACATTATTATATAATTGGCCGTGTCTGGAATATCTTCTGTTCTATGCGAAAGTAGCCATAGTACACTTAAAATGCAAAAAATAAGACCCCATCTTTTGCTAAATAGAGATATTATAAGAATAAGGGCAAAAGCAAAGAGTATATTTAAAGACATAAGATAACAATCATTTATTTAAATACAATCTAATAAAACTACTTTTAACACAAGTACGCAGATTACGCCCTATGATCCTGAATATATTCTTCCTGCTCAACTCTGCAAGTTTTATATCAAAAGAGGTTTTTTTTGAATGTTCTTGATAACTAAGACAATCTACATTCCTAGTATTATGCACAGAATCGAAAAGAAATTTCGGCATAAAATTCTTTCCCCAATATACATACATTAAACTGAACTGATCACGTTTTGAAAAATTACAGTATTCATTCCACCACTTTTCAGATATTTCAATTACTTTTTCATCATTATGTTTCCTCAATAATATGTTATTTTCAAATAAACCATATTTAGAGGGGAATCCATTTTCTATAAGATGATTATACTGTCGTTTTGCTTCTTTCCAGCCAACTCTGCCAGCAAAATAAGCTTTTCTAATTTCTTCATATATACAATTAGATTTTAGATGAGGAACTTGACATATCAATTCACCCTCCTCTATTCTCTTATTGACAATGGTATAAAAATTATCTGTTAAGATTTGGATATTAGCATCAACATAGATGCTATAATTATAATCACTTAATACCCTATGAGGTAATATTTTAGCATATCTCGAATAGCGAGTGGGGTCTTTTATTGCGACATCTGAAAGATCTCTCATCTCCCATACACCATTTCTTTTCTCATTGTTATCAGTAAAACAAATATAATCAAAACTATCATCAACAACCAAAGGTTGCTTCAATGTGTCATAATTACCAATAAGGCAAGTGTAGATTACCTTCCTCATATAAAAAAACTTGGTTATGATTTTCGTATAATTCTATATGTTTTTAATATGAGAGGCCAAACATACCTATCATAACATACAAATAAAAACTGAAAAACTTTTTGAAATAGGCGATTACCTACTGGCATTTTTGCGTATTCATCAAACCCTACAATATAATCTTTATATTTATAACATATTTGCCTAAATGCATAAAAATCTTCTTCATGCTTTTTCCATTCATGAGCATGAAACACATATGTCTTATAGGTAGGCATGAACGGTATTTTGGCTCCACTAAGACATGGTAAGCATTTAACGCCATCAACAACAATTGCCTTATATGTAAAGCCATCTGATAAATATTTAAATCCGTTTGCAGACAGTGCCTTTATCGTATTCCAATCATATGAATGAGCTGGTGCAAAGAAAATATCAGTATAAATACCTTTAGAAGCTAAAATATCTTTTCCCTTTTTTATTTTAATAAATTGATCATTATATGAATGCCCTGCAAATTCGCTATGAAAGGTTTTATTAACTATACCTCGATTCTTATTATCATATAAATGATATAATCCATGCATCGCTACTGCATAGCCTTCTGATTGCATTTGTTTAACATTATCCCAGAATTTCTCATGATATTCATCAATTAGCAAATCGGGATCTTTGCATTCTGGAATCACGCCTACAAGTGGTTTTATATTAAGCTCTTTAAAAACAGTAACAGCTCTATCCCATTGATTAAAATCCATCGTGGGACAAAGATCATCAAATCTTATTAATAATTTCTTTGCTTTCATATAAACTTTCCAACTTCTTAACTTCATTCTCTAAATTGTAATCATCAAGCTCATAAATATTGGTGGCGAACTTTGAAGGGTGAAGCATTTCTGCGACCCACTCTTTTGGCGAACTATCTATACTTAGTGGTATTACCTTATGTGAAACATAAGTAGAGGTAGGAACCTTGTCGGAAACAAGACACGTTAGACCTGATGCCTGTGCCTCTACCATAACTATGCCAAATCCTTCATAGAGTGACGGGAATATAAAAAGATCCATTGCCTTCATTATTCTTGGAACGTCATGCCTATGAGACAAGATAAGGACGTCATTATCTAGATTTTCATTTGATATCTGTTCTCTTATATTTTCTTCCAGTTCTCCTGATCCTACCAACAACAAAAAACTCTCTGGCCGTGAACTTTTTAATTCTTTGAAAACATTCAAGATAAAACCATGATTTTTGACCTTTGTAAATCTACCCACATGCCCTATTACAAAAGCATCTTCCTTTATTCCTAATGATTTACGTATGCCAGCCTTACTTTCTGTTATTTTGTATTTGCTTAAAACTATACCATTTTTTATAACCTTTGTATTTGTTATACCAAACATTTGATCAATCTCCGAAGCCATTTCTGAGTGGAGTGCTATGATTTGTAAATTATTATGTTGAATCAACAATCTTGCTGAAGCATTTTCTTCTGGTCTTTCCTTTCCCAGGTATCTTATTGGCAAACTATGGCAAGTATAAAACAGTTTTACCCTGTTTAATGATTTGCGAATAGGTATTAATGTTTTCAATAGCTCAAGATGAACATGGATTATATCTGGTTGTTCTTTAGATAAAACACGAGATAGTAGTAATGAGGGAATTTTTTCATATATCAATGAATTAAAACCATGATTAATACTTCCTAGTTTCTCTAATACTTTTCGAAAAAAATCACAACAATTATATAACACACATATTTTTATACCATTCTCTCTTAGTAACTTTAGATTTGAGGAGTCTCCAAACAACCAAAGAACTATAACCACAACATCATATCCATCATTTTTAAGCAAGATGCAATAATCTTTAACTAAAGTTTCTGCCCCTCCATCATTAAGAGATGTGATATATTGTATTATTTTTGTTTTCTTCATCGATTATTCTATAGTTTAGCGCTTTCCATATATATATTCATTTCTTCGATATTCTTTTTAATTTCAGAATCTGCGACACTAAAATCAATTTCTTCAAATATCCTATAGATATTACTATCATTCAAAATTCGACTCTTTATATTAAACCTGTTCAAGATAGAGTAAATACGCTCATTCATTCGTGACAACTCACCAGTAATAGGTAATGTTAAAAATTGTTTGTGGAAAATAATAGAAATCGCAGTTCCATGGAATGAGTTAGTAATAACATATTTCGCATTGGCCAGAAGCCCTATCCATTCTGGTACAGAAGCCCATTCTTTTTCAAAACTATCGTGTCTCCCTTGACTTGCAACATATTTCACCTCTAATTTAGAATTCTTTGCGAATTCAAAGATCTGTTCAACTTTAATATCAACATCAGCGCCCAAAAGATAAAGAAAAATATACCCTTTCTCATCCTTAACATGTTTGGCATAATTATTATACGCTGATGTATCGATTAAAAAAGTCGGGTCTAAAACACAATGTGCATTAGTGTAGCCTGATTGTGAGCACAATTTTACCCCTGACATTTCACGTGTCGTAACAAAAGAAAATTTTTTCAAATATTCTGAGCACCTCCTAATTTGCTTGGCATCAAATGCTATGTTGCCAGTACTGGAAGCTATTGAAAACCGAATTACATCTTCTGGGGGAAATTGAAGAAAAGGAATAGGTGCAACACCAGCCCATACTTGGTCGCTCCCAGCAGCATAAGCATCAAAGTCATATGACTCTATTGTTTTATCGTTGGCTGAAACTATATTAAAGTTTTGTAATCTAAATTCTTCAAAATGACGAGGATGGAACTTTTCATAATAATCACTCCATCGATGCCATTCTGAAAAAACATCATTTTTACCCTTTTTCTTTATATAGTTTATTACACTAAAAACTAATCGTTTAATCCTATAAAAAACAGGCATCTTCATTTTTATCCTTAACAAATAAGGGGCATGTCCCCTCTGTTTTAGATACTCTTGAGTTGCAAGATACTGAAGCACCTCGCCATAATTATCAACCGAAGAAGAAAATGTATAAATTCCAATCTTTGCCATAATTAACTATTAATTCGAGAAAGTTTCACCTTGATAAAGGATAGTATTTGGGATCTCACATTTGGTTCGATTCCAATTAGCCAACATGTAACAATAACAGAAAGAATTCCTGTGACAGTCAAAATTATAAAAGAAAATACTTTAGAAGTGTTCGAAAGAAAAACAAAGTATAATAATAGAGGTATTATAGAAGAAACTATAGTCACTTTCAAGCAGGGAATTATAACAGATATGATATCACTACAACGATAATTAACAACTTTAACCACTAAAATAGGTTTTATAACTAATCCAAGTATGGCATAAACAACAAAACTAGCCCATGATAATGCCACTGGGGAAAAACCATTCTTGAATAAAAAATAAACAACCGGAAACTGAATAAAGGCTATTGTTGGAGAAATAAGCGCATTTTCACGTAATCGACCTTTAGCATATAAAGCATAATAGAAAGTAGTATCAAAAATTTGGAATAGGCTTTGAAGAATAATTATACGAAGAAAAACACCTGTATATTCCGGAACTACTCCCAACCATATTTCTAACAATTGATCAGAAACTAGACATAAAGGCAAACTCATCAACAGCATAAGGTAGTAGCTAAATTTAGCTGTTTGCAGCAATAATTGCTTGGAGCCTTCATAATCCTTGGAAGCATAACGCTTTACTATTTGAGGAACAGAAGCTGTTTGAAAATTAGTAACAAGCTGATTTGCTGCAAGATTAACCTGTATTGAAATTGACCTTGCGGCAACCACAGCTGGAGAGAAAAACATATTCAACAACAATAATACGCCATGGCTATTTAGAGCAATAGCTGAACTTGCGAATAGACTCCATCCAGAAAAAGAAGCTATTTCCTTAAACAATTTTTTATCAAAACATAATTTTATTCGACATTCTTCAAAATGCTTGTTACAATAGTGTCTATAATATAACATGATACACACTTGGAGAACACACAGTAAAGTAGCATATAGCTTTAATTTATCTATCCCTCCTATTGATAATGCATATACAATTAACAACTTCGATACAGCTTCTATTATGCTTATTACCGCATAAATATTCATTCGTTCATGGGCTATAATACATGCATTATATGGCACCTGTGTAAGAGTTAGGAATGCCGTTAGTATAGAAAGATGATATGCGAACTCAGCTGCATCAAAACGATCTTCCGGAATATTTAATTTATTCTCAAGAAACCATACACCCGCAGTTTCCGCTATTATTACAATAAAGATTGCTAAAATAATATGAGCAAATAAGGTTGTTGAAAATATCTTCTTTAATTTATCTATATTATCCTCACCCAAACCAAAAGCAATAAAACGAGAAGATCCTGTCCCTAACGCATTATTTATAAAACCTAAGAATGCAACGATGCCTCCAACTGCCTGATAAATGCCATAATCATCAACCCCTAATATCTGTAGAACTACGCGTGACGTGTACAATGAAACAATCATTGTCACAGCCATGCGAAAATAAAGCAGAAGTGTGTTTTTAGCTATTGTTTGATTATTTGATCTTGACATAATTAACTATTTTCTGTATCCAATTAAAACACTTAATAGTTTGGGGGCAATCTTGTTTAACAAATAATATATAGATATACAAACAAATACAACTAAAATCGGAACTGCAATATAAGAAAGGATGAGTACAACGGGGCCCTCGTTTGCTGTAATATTTGCCACAATCAATTGACAAAATTCAACTATCAATATTGTATGAGACAGATATATGAAAAATGAAGTCTTTGCCATGTATGGACTTATAAAAATGTTGTTTTTAACGAATAAAGAAGCAATAATGAATACCGAAAAAGAACCTGAAATAACGAAGAAAGGATAAATAACATTTCCATATATTGTTTCATGGCCATTTAATAATGTAACCACAACCCATAACAATATTGAAACTCCAATTAAAAGATATGTAACATACTTCCTCATTGATGTAATATCGATTCTTTCCATATTAAAATATATCCCAGCGCCAAAAAACAAAAAAGCCATGGCAGAGAAACCATTGACAGGTATAAAAACACCTGAAATATAAAAAACTGTCAGAAGAAGAAGACCCAAGCAATGAAATTTCCTAAATAATAAAACTATAATTGGCGAGCTAACAGTTACAACCATCAAATCCCTCAGAAACCATAATGGGAAGTGAATCGGGGAAGATGCATAATCTGCCCCCCCCAACAGGTTGACCCTATCAGAGTTCCAAATATTACTATCCCAATACATATGAAGATAACCGTTTTCGCTCCAAAAAGAGAGAACGCCATCCATACCATAATGTCTAAATCTACTAAGCGAGAGAATTGCTATATATATTGTATTCCAAATTAGGAATGGTATGAATAAACTCTTTATTCTTTTTATGATTTTTTCAAAATACTTATTCCAACTCCATTTTTCTAATCCTTTATAAAATAAGAAACCTGATATAAAATAGAAAGCAGGTACACAAACATGGCACAGAACTTTTGATATACTGACCCTAAACAAATTATACAAATCCATTCCTGACACATGATAGAAATCTATTGCTTCATAGTCGAATGGTTTGCCAAAGCAATGAATAAGCACGACACCAATAATTAATGGGAATCGTAACCACTCAAAAACTTTATACTGATGCTGATAATTCATAACTAAAGAATACTAAAATCGCAATTGTCTGGGTCATAACGTAGTCGTGAATTAATATTGACGGCATCTATAGCGGCAATATCCTCCTGTTCCAGCTCAAAGTCAAAGATGTTGAAGTTCTCTATCTGGTGAGCGTTGCTCATGGAACGTACAAGAGGTATCACACCATTCTGTACGTGCCATCGAAGGATAATCTGCACAAAAGTCTTATTATATTTTTTTTCCATACGTTTCAAGAGTGGAAGTCTCACCAGCCTATCATCATAGCGGGCAATTGGAGTATAAGCTTCAACCACAATTCCCTGATGATTATAGTATTCTATCAGCGCCTTCTGTGTAAATAGCGGATGAATCTCAAACTGTCCTACTTCAGGTCGATACTTGCACATCTTGAAAATATCTTCCAAATGATGCTGATGGCAGTTGGCTACACCCAGGTGCTTTACAAGCCCCTCGTCTTTCAGTTTCTCCATTTCACGCCATGTGTCAAGATATAACCCTGTAACAGGCCAATGAAATTGAAGCAGGTCAACATAGTCAAGTTGCATATTCTTCAAGAATGTCATAAATTCCACCCTTACACGCCCTTCACGCTGAGCTCTGTTGCTTACGCGAGTTGTAATGAAAATCTCTTCACGCTTAACACCACTCTTTTGAATTGCTTTTTGGAGTAATATACCATCACCATAAGCAGATGAATAATCAATAAGACGATAGCCTAGATTAAGAGCATTTGAAATAGCAGAAACGTATCTCTTACTAACTATACGATTGTTAACCCTATTAATTACCGCATAGTAATACCTTAATAGGCCCTTGTGCTGTTTTCGCATTCTGGGCGAATAGCCAGCCCCCCCTGGGCCGAAACCTATACGAGGTATAGATTGCTTATCGAAAATCTCCTCCGCTGTCATTTTATAAAAAGTTCAAAATTGTTCCACCCCAACTTAAGCCAACGCCAAAACCTGAAATCATGACTTTATCACCACTTTTTATTATTATATTCTCCAAACAATCCTTTAATCCTATCAGTACTGTCGAAGATACTGTATTACCTGTAGTTGCCAGATTTACATAGAACTTATCCTTAGGCAGCAAACATACCTTGCGGATGGTGTTTAGCATGAACTTATTGGCCTGATGGAACACATAGTAATCCACATCCTCCTTCTGCATCTGATTTTTCTCCAAGATCTCCTTCATCATAGCAGGAACCGCATCTAGGGTAAAATTAAAGATGGCTCCACCATTCATATAGAGAAAATCATCAAACCAGACATGGCCTTCGTCATCCTCTACAAATTTACCCGTTGCATTCTTCTGTCTGGCTGCTCCGGTCTTTACAATAAGATTATTAGCTCCACTTCCATCTGTACCTAACGAAAACTCGCCAATCTCAGCAAATCCTTCAGAGGATATCAGACATGCAGCTGCACCATCACCAAAGATAGAGCGATCACTCTTGTCTGAGGGATGGAGATACTTATTGTAGGTCTCTGCTGTTAGCAAAAGAACGTTCTTTGCGATACCAGCCGTAATAAGTCCTTTTGCCATAGCCATGCCATAGACACAGCCGGAACAACCCAAATTATAATCAAAGGCTCCTGCAGAAGTCGGAATGCCCAATCTATCTTGTAACACACAAGCTGTTGAGGGTAAGAAATAATCTGGGCTTTGCGTGCAGAGCATTAAGAAGTTAATGTTCTTGGGGTCAATCTTATACTCTTCAAACAGCTTCCTTGCTGCTTTCTCAGCCATATCTCCGGCTGTTTCATTTTCAGCTGCCACATGGCGAGAGTCAACGCCTACTTTCTGCGCCACTTTATCTACACTCCATTCGGGGAACTCTTTCACAAGTTCCTCGTTTGTTACTACCCGATCAGGCAGGTAGTATGTTATTGCTTTGATATATGCACTCATTACCTTACTATAAAATGCCCCCCCCAGTTATATTCACGTTGCTTCCCGTCATCCATGAAGATGCATCAGAAAGCATATAGACAGCCAGATTTGCAATATCCTCTGGTTGACCATAACGTTTTAAAGGGTAGGTCTGTTCGTCTTCTATTAATTGCTCTTTATCTGTTCCGTCAGCAAGGATAAGGTCAGTCCACACCATTGCCGGACTGATGCAATTCACACGTATTTTTCTCGGTGCTAGCTCTATTGACAGGCAATTAGAGTATGAGACAATGGCTCCTTTTGATGCGCTATAAATAGAATTACCTAAACTCGGTGACCATGATGCAATAGACGCAACAAATACTATTGAAGCCCCTTTATTTATCTTCTTTTGGCGTAACAACTCAGCTTGTAACATTACGGGTGCTTTAAAATTCACATCCATAACCTGATTTACATCATCGGAACGCAAGTCCTTACAGGGAATTCTCTGACCAAGACCTGCGCATTGAACAATGCCATCCAATTTGGGTAAATCTCCAACTAGATGTTCTAGTTTTTCTGTATCAGTCAAATCACCTGCCGCAATGCCATGTCCTTCGCCTTCCAATAAAGAAAGGGTTTCATTTAGTTTTGTTATATTACGACCATTGATAATGACGTTTGCACCCATTTTAGAGCAAGTGACTGCGATGCCTCGTCCGATGCCGGACGAAGCACCTGTCACCAATATTGTTTTTCCTTCTAATGAAAACGGATTATAATTGTTCATTACTTAGCTGCTATGAGGTTAAATAAATCCTCAACCGTTTCGCACTCGCGTATTTCTTTTCCAGTAATAGTCTTTCCATACTGGGTTTTAGCCAACGCAATTACACTCATGCCTGTTAATGACGACCATTCATCAAGTTCATGAAATTCCGTAGATGCTGTGATTTCTGAAGGATCTGTGTCGTCAAATTGATCTGCAAATGCAGAGATAAACTCATTTAATTCCATAATTATCTATTTTAAATTAATTAATATTTCCATAATATATCGGTATCTACAACCATTGCTGGGTTTCCTGAGACTAAAGAATTCGAAGGAACATTGGTTGTCACAAGTGAACAAGCTCCAACGATTCCACCATCCCCAATTCTAACGCCAGGCATTATAGTGCATTGTTCACATAGCCATGCTTTTTCTCCAATAAATATTTTCTTTGAATTTTTATATCCAGGACGATTCATATAGTGTCCCCCATTATTATCACGTATTGTTACATTTCTGCCTATCATGGTGTTATCACCTATTTCAATTCTATCACCACAAATAATCGTTAGTCCAATATTACTGCCACAATTATCACCAAAAATTAATGATGCATCATGAAATACCTCAATATCAGCACCATATCCTATAAATACATCTTTACCCAACACAAGTTTCGCATTTTTCTCTACACATAATCTGGTTTCTATTTTAGATTTACTAAATTGTGTTTTACAACCAATATGTACAATTCCTTCTTTCTCAATTGTTGCACTCTTTGCTATATCCACAATACAGTGAGAGTGTATTACAAGTATATTTCCTTTAATAATATCCTTTAATGAGTTATACTTTAATATACGGAACCATGTCATTGGGTGCCTGCCGATAGTTTTATATAAATGATATAATTTACGTAAAAAATTATAGAGTTTTTCTTTTTTAGTAATTTTATCGGCCTTGATATACTTTTCTGCTAGTTTTACGAACGACATTCTGTCTAAGTCTTGAAAAAACTCCTTTCTATCAACTTTTGCAGGCTCAATAGGCTCGTTCAACGATTTATTACCTGCTTCTATAGAAGAGAATGGTACCGCAATATAATTAATTCTACTTTTTACATTCTCAAAATATTTTTGGCCTTTAGATGAATTAATCATTACCAATGATGTACCAAGGTTTTTTTCCATAGATGAATCCACACGTTCTATACCCCAAAAATCAGCAAGAGTTATATCAGCCATTCGAGGATAGCCTTTGAATTTACATTCGTAGCAAGATGGGCGGCAATAAACATTAGTGCTTAAATATCCTTTGGTAAAATTACTCTGGTCTTTCGTTTCAAAGTAAGATTTACCATTCTCTAGTGTCACTTTCTGTGTGAGATTACGCCACCCATATTCCTTGGATTTTGCCTTCGCATAAACAACCTTTGAGCCATATCGTTCCTCAAATGAATCAATATACTTACCCCATACTTTAGGTGAATTAATGCCACGACAGATATAGTCGGCAATAATTAGATTCTCATATTCCTTGCGTAAGAAAGCCCTTAGTGCTGCCATCTGGCAAGGAGAACCGCATACCAGCACATGCTCACCAGCTTTCAACAAGTCACGAACCTGGCTGTAAAACCCTTCCAGATTGCTTTGCAGGTATTTGCTGCTACGCAAACGAGGCAAATCGTTCTTATCGCTTGAAATATACTGTCTAACGCTCTTAAAGTCCTCATTGAACACTGCTCCACCTACATACCCCTTATTACGATACATAATATCAGCAAGGGCAGAAAACAGCCCTCCAGATGTTGAATCAAATACTACTTCCAAGTTCTTGTGTTCAGCTGCATAACAAATACTTTGCGGAAGATCGTTCTTCTTCAGTTCCTTAATATTGATGATGGGGCATACTTTTTCACAGAGATGACAATCAGTGCATTTTTGCATATTCACCTCTGGATACCAGAATCCCTCATGGTCGGTCTTAAATGTTATTGCATGTTGTGCACATACGTCTCCACATGCATTACACCCACAACAATCAACTTTATTATTGATCTTTATCATAATCTATTTCTTTTCAGGTTTTGTATACATTTTATAAGGGAATCAATCCAATATGGAATTTTAATCCCAAAATTATCCTTTACTTTCGTCTTATCTAGTACGGAAAAAGCAGGGCGTTTTACAGGGCTGGGAAACTCATCACTGTGGCATGGTTGAATGTCGCATCCTGTATTACCAGCAATTTCGGCAATCAGCTTGGTAAAATCATACCATGAACAAACCCCTTCATTCGAAAAGTGATAGATTCCAGATTTGGCATAGTTGAGAGTTGAGGGTTGAGAGTTGAGGGACTGTTTGTAGTCCTCAATTGCAACAAGTATTGCATCTGCAAG
>AUXO016092487.1_pt1 | contig 16862 bp, 10 predicted proteins | sample 768731 | NCBI WGS metagenome assembly AUXO01 (sample SAMN02715735, study PRJNA202380) | gut metagenome | biome: sheep rumen | host: Ovis aries | place: New Zealand: Palmerston North
GCACCAGTGATCATGTTCTTAACGTAGTCAGCATGTCCTGGGCAGTCAACGTGTGCGTAATGTCTCTTCTCTGTCTCGTACTCAACGTGAGCAGTAGAAATTGTGATTCCTCTTTCTCTCTCTTCTGGAGCCTTATCAATGTTAGCGAAATCAACGATCTTGTTTGTATCACTAGGTAATCTAGTAGCAAGTACCTTTGTGATAGCTGCTGTTAAAGTGGTCTTACCATGATCTACGTGACCGATGGTACCAATATTAGCATGTGGTTTTGTTCTTTCAAATTTAGCCTTTGCCATTTTGAAAATCCTCCTTATAAATTTAATACACAGTTATGTGTTTGATTATATTTGAAAAATGATTATTTTTCAAGTGTTTCTTTATGTTTTATTGTTCAATCCAGACTAGAATTTTCAGACTAGTTAGCCCTTGCGCTTACAACCTTGTCCTGAACACTCTTAGGGCACTGCTCGTACTTCTCAAAGAACATAGAGTAGTTTCCACGACCCTGTGTCTTAGAACGAAGATCTGTAGAATATCCGAACATCTCAGCAAGTGGAACAAGTGCGTTAACCTGCTTACCACCACCGATATCCTCGAAGCCTTCTACAAGACCTCGACGAGAATTTAAGTCACCGATTACATCACCCATGTACTCTTCTGGCATTGTAACCTCAACCTTCATGATAGGCTCAAGAAGAACAGGGTCAGCCTTAGCCATAGCTTCCTTGAATGCCATAGAACCGGCAATGTGGAATGCCATTTCTGAAGAATCGACTTCATGGTATGAACCATCGTAACAAATAGCCTTGATACCTACTACAGGGAATCCAGCAACAGTACCGCTCTGAGCAGCTTCCTGGATACCTTCGTCGACAGCTGGGATGTATTCCTTAGGAATAGAACCACCTACAACAGCAGACTCAAATGCGTATGTCTCCTCAGCATTCGCATCCATAGGCTCAAACTTAACCTTACAGTGACCATACTGTCCACGTCCACCGGACTGCTTAGCGTACTTAGAATCAACGTCAACAGCCTTGGTAAATGTTTCCTTGTATGATACCTGAGGTGCACCGATGTTAGCATCTACACGGAATTCTCTCTTAAGACGCTCAACGATGATCTCAAGATGTAACTCACCCATACCGGCGATAATGGTCTGACCAGTCTCTGTATTGGTGTGAGTCTTGAAGGTAGGATCTTCTTCAGCAAGTTTCTGAAGAGCCTCACCCATCTTAGCCTGATCATCCTTAGTCTTAGGCTCAATCGCAAGCTCAATAACTGGCTCTGGGAATTCCATAGACTCAAGGATTACAGGATTCTGCTCATCACAGATGGTATCACCAGTAGCTGTAACCTTAAGACCTACAGCTGCTGCGATATCTCCTGAGTAAACAGTAGAAATTTCGTTACGTGAGTTAGCGTGCATCTGAAGGATACGACCAACTCTTTCCTTCTTATTCTTTGTAGAATTAAGGATATAAGAACCTGAGTTAAGTGTTCCTCTGTATACACGGAAGAATGCAAGCTTACCTACGAATGGGTCTGTCATGATCTTGAATGCAAGAGCAGCGAAAGGACCATCGTCTGTAGACTTAACTGTTAACTCGTTACCGTCCATGTCTGTACCATCTGTATCAGCGATATCAGTAGGAGCTGGCATATACTCGATAACAGCATCAAGAAGCTTCTGCACACCCTTGTTCTTATATGCAGAACCGCAAAGACAAGGAATTGCATCGCCAGCGATTGTTGCCTTTCTTAAAGCAGCCTTTAAGTCGTCAACAGATGGCTCTTCACCTTCAAGATATGTCATCATTAACTCTTCATCAAACTCACAGCACTGCTCAACAAGCTTTGTGTGATACTCATCTGCCTGATCCTTAAGATCAGCAGGGATATCCTCAATGCTGATGTTGTCGCCCTGTGCGTCTGTGTATAAATAAGCCTTCATCTCAAATAAATCGATGAGACCCTGAAAATTATCTTCCTTACCAATAGGAATCTGAACTAATACCGGGTTCTTTCCAAGCTTGTCAACTAACTGCTGACATGAGCCAAAGAAATCTGCACCCATCTTGTCCATCTTGTTCATGAAAGCCATACGAGGAACGTTGTACTTATCAGCCTGTCTCCAAACGTTTTCAGACTGAGGCTCAACACCGTTCTGTGCATCAAATACACCTACAGCTCCATCAAGGACTCTAAGTGAACGCTCTACTTCTACAGTAAAGTCTACGTGTCCAGGAGTATCGATAATATTGATACGGTTCTCCTTTGCCTTAGGATCCTTCTTAGCACCTACCTCACGTGTCCAATGACAGGTGGTAGCTGCTGATGTAATAGTGATACCTCTTTCCTGCTCTTCTTCCATCCAGTCCATGGTAGCAGTACCGTCATGAGTATCACCAATCTTGTGGTTGATACCAGTATAATATAGAATACGCTCTGTTAATGTAGTCTTACCTGCATCAATATGAGCCATAATACCAATATTTCTGGTTCTCTCAAGTGGATATTCTCTTCCAGCCAAGATTTTGCCCTCCTTATTTCATTATAGTGAAACGCTCGTGTTTCACCGGAATTAGAATCTGTAATGAGCGAATGCCTTATTAGCATCTGCCATCTTATGCATATCTTCTTTTCTCTTTACTGCAGAACCTGTGTTGTTTGCAGCATCAAGAATCTCATTAGCAAGTCTATCTTCCATAGTCTTCTCGCCTCTTGCACGTGAAAATGTTGTTAACCAACGAAGTGCAAGTGCCTGTCTTCTCTCAGGTCTAACCTCGATCGGTACCTGATAGGTAGCTCCACCGATACGTCTTGCCTTTACCTCAAGTACAGGCATCATATTGTTCATAGCTTCCTCGAACACTTCAAGAGCTGGCTTACCGCTCTTCTCAGCGATCTTTTCGAATGCGCCATAAACGATCTTCTGTGCAACACCACGCTTACCATCTAACATAATGTTATTGATGAGCTTGGTTACCACTTTATTATTGTATAATGGATCTGCTAAAACTTCTCTATGCTGAGTATGTCCTTTACGTGGCACGTTACTTCCCTCCTAATCATTTATTTTTGACTTAATGTCACCTCGGTTTCGATTATTCATCGGTACTCACTGTTTGCGTGTCCATGCCCGGTCTTTTCTATGTGTTAAAACCGGAACACTTCATTCAACCTGTGAATTACAATTACTTAGAAGCCTTTGGCTTCTTAGCGCCGTACTTAGAGCGGGCCTGTTTTCTGTTAGCAACACCTGCTGTATCAAGTGTACCTCTAACTACATGATATCTTGTACCTGGTAAATCCTTAACTCGTCCACCACGAACAAGAACAACACTATGCTCCTGTAAGTTATGGCCTTCACCTGGGATATAACTGGTAACTTCGATACCATTAGACAGACGAACTCTGGCAATCTTTCTAAGAGCTGAGTTAGGCTTCTTAGGTGTTGCAGTCTTAACTGCGGTACAAACACCTCTCTTCTGTGGAGAAGAAGTATTGTTCATCTTCTTGTGTAAAGAGTTGTAGCTCTTTCCAAGTGCAGGTGCAGTAGACTTCTTAACAGCTGACTGTCTTCCTTTTTTTACCAACTGGTTAAATGTAGGCATTACGGTTTCACCTCCTATAATATTTTTGCGCGCACTTCTACCTACGTGCACACTTTTTTCATTATAGGTACAAAACAAAATGATGTCAAGATGATTTTTTTATTTTTCAGAATTCTCAAGCGCCTGAGTAACAACCGCTGTAATCATCACAAAAGTTATGATATAAAGCACCAGGATTCCCATCCATTGAAAAATCTGATGATAGTTATCTCCTGCTACTAAATTTAAGCTGGTTAATCGGTTATTAATCTTCGAAAAATAATAGCCCGGCACAATTCTTGCTACCTTTTCTACCTGAGATGACAAGGAAGCAATGGGAATCACCGCTCCCGATAAGAAAGCTCCCAAGATAGAAAAAGCATGAACAAAGAGGATTCTTCTTTTCCTTTCCGAAATTAAAATCTTCGCCAGGTAAGAGGCCGTCATGGTAAACTGTCCCAAAAGGAAAAAATTCAAAAAATACATTGGCCATTTTTGGTTTAACACCTCTCCTGCAGTAACTAAAAACAAAAGTCCAAAGACAGCAACAAGGGTTAAAAGGGTTACTAACTGATTACTAAGGAGTTCTGCAAAAAAGGCTTTTTTCTTTCCACCAGGGGTCAGGAGATTTTTCAACTTTAATTCCTCCCGGTCCATGGCCTTTTGTCCAATGCAAATAGCATATGAAATAACAGCAAAAATCGGATACACCGCAAGATTTAAGGTATTGGCCATCTTAGAAATGTTATCCCCACTTAAATCTTCACGTTTTCTAGTGGTAACCTGATCAATCAAGGAAAATTCCGTTTCATCGCAAAGACGCTTCTGACTTGCCCCGTGGGTTCCTAAGTAACCATTTTTATACCCCTCGTAAACCGACAAGTAGCGCATCACCTTTTCTTCCATATAAAGTCCTTCCAGAGAAGACTGGGCATAAAGCATCTTCAAGGAAGTCTTCTTGTCATTCCCCTGGGACTTTTGAAAGCCTTTTTTTATTACAAGGGAAAAGCCGATTTCATTATAATAAATTGCATCCCATCTTGCCTGATCACTATCCTTGACCTCCACAATTTCATTTCCGTTTTCAAGGAAGCGAGTTAAGGATTTTGAAAGCTCCGTTTTATCCTGATCCACAATATTAATCTTCACCGATACATTGGAATAATTCTCCTTGTCATCCACATTCCCCTCATCGCTATAACTAATAAAGGCCGCCACCAAAAAGATTGCAAGAAATACCAGGGAAACCGGTATGATTTTACAGACCATCTTCATATTATTTAAAAATAAAATCATATGGTATCCTCCCACTCTTCTTTCGTCTGCTTTCTAAGATGATAGATCACTGTTGTGGCACACACCACGGAAAATACCAGGATCCAAAGTGCATCCATTATGTAACCCTTCAGTCCTGTATGATAATACAATTCAAAAAAACTAGATTGGATCACACTTAGGGGATTTAGCTTTGTTAAAAACAGAGAATCTCCAAAAAGACTCCGTTCCCAGTTGGCGCCATTAGGGCCTGCAATCAAATAAAAGAAAGTGGTAAGCAAAAGTAGAAGAATGCGCTTTCCTTCATAAGTAAAACGACTAAAACATCCTAGGGCCATACCAAAGGTAATTCCTGCAAAGGTACAGAAATAACAATTGAATAGCAGGAGAGCCTGACGCTCCCCAAAGTCCACGCCATAGGAATTTTCAAAAAAGAAGACTAAGCCCAAAAGACAATTGGCAGAAAGAAAAAGACCTGCTGCCAGCTTTGCATTCGCTAAGTAAGGAAGTCTTCTTTCTCCCATGCGAACTCGAATTGCCCGCATCTGGTTAATCTTTTCAGCCTCCCCTACGGTCCTCTGGTCCAAACTTAATTCTGAAACCATCTGAATTCCATAGAGTCCACAAAAAAATGAGGCAGCCGCCAGAATCATGAAGAACCAACCATTCATAAACTCCGTGTCTCGTTTTAAAGAAACTGTCTCGTTTCCCATTACCTGAAACCAACTTTTAACAGTTCTTTTGTCAAGATTCTCACTTCGATCATTGTCCTCATACTGCTGTTTCTTTTCTGCTACCTCTTCCATTAGGTTTTTAATCAAAGAAACCTCCGGGGTATTTTTTAAGGTAGTTAAGGTCGGTTCATTTGCAAAACGAATGATTCCACAAATCTCCTTGTTTTGCAACTTATCTTCCGCCTCGAAATCTCCCATATAAACCGGTTTTATCCACTTAACCTCATCAAACACCCATTGATAGATTTGATAGTCTTGATTTCCCTCACTTCGAACGACTCCCACAGGAATTGAACTGGTAGGATTCTCAATATCCTCCCCATAAGCCAAATATACAAATAAGCCCACCAGGATTGGCACCAAAAGAATCCAAAATAGGTTTCTTCTATTTTTTAAATAAATCTTAAGATGTAAACTAATCAGATTCATCGTTCTTTTTCCCGCAGGTCCTTTCCTGTCATCTCAAAATAAACATCGTTTAGGGTTGGCTCGTCTGAGGAAATGTTACGAAATTCGATTTTCTCTTCCCTTAAGTACTCCAACAACTCAATCAGATTCTGGCTTCCCTTTTTGGAACGAATTTCTAATCCGTCCTTATGTAAAGAAACCGAATGAACAAAGGGAAGATTTTGAATCTGGTTAATCACCTTTGGGGTAGGAGACACTAGGCCCAGGTTGATTTTCTCTCTTACGTTAATCATTCCCTTTAATTCCTGCCTGCTTCCTTCTGCCAAAACCTTCCCCTTGTCTAACATGGTAATTCTACTACAAATCTGTTCCATCTCTTCCATACTGCCCGAACAAAGAAGGATGGTGGTTCCATGCTTATTCAAGGCAATGATACATTGAAGGATTTGCTGTCTACTTTCAGCATCTGCATGAAAGAGGGGTTCATCTAAGATCAAAAGCTCCGGCTTATGCACAATTCCACAGGCAAAATTTAACACTCTTCGAATTCCAGAAGAAAGGTCCTTAGGATAAAATCTTGAAAACTCTACCAATCCGGTAAATTCAAGGACTTCCGATACAATTCTTTGTCTTTCCTTTTTTCTATCTTCATAAAGAGCCGCGAAATAGGACAAGTTATCTACCACTCGAAGTTCCTGAAAGAAAACTTCCTGTTTGGTCACTAATCCGATTCGTCTTTTTAAGTCCGGCTGGTTTAACCCCATATATTGATCAAAAATCTTAACCTCCCCACTATCATATTCTATCAGAGAAAGGAGACATGCAATCAGAGTTGATTTGCCAGAACCTTCCGGGCCTAGCACCCCGTGTATGTCTCCTTGATTAATATTTAGATCAATGTGGTCTACCGCTACGCTTTGACCATAACTTTTTACCACGCCCTCTGCCTGAATGACCATGTGTTACCCCTTTCTTCCTTCTTTCCTTAATACTAAAAAAAATGATAGCAAAAGTCAACCGATTCATGTTACAATGAAATCTGTAGAAAGGAAGCAAAATCATGGGAAAGTTGATTGATAAATTTATTGTATTCATATGCTGTTTGGTACTTTACCTATCTGTCGGTTTTAATCCATATTCCATTGTTCCGATTGTACTCGCTTTAACAATTGGATCCTTTACCGACCTTTTCCATGAATCCTATATCGACATTATCTTTTTCCTTGTCTTTATTGGATTATGTATGCTCTTTCCGGAGATGCTCTACTTTCTCCCTTTCCTATCTTACAACCTGTTCGGAGAATCCTATCAGAATGTAATATACATTTGCATTCCGGTCATTTATCTCAATTGGTCAGAGTTTGGTATTTCTTTTCTCTTTTATATTGCAGCGGTTTCCTGCTTCGTATACCTTTTAAAAAGACGTTATCAGGACCTTGCGGAGAATCGGCAAGAGATCAAACAGATGCGTTTGGAATTTTACGCTTCTAAGAGAACCTTAAATTCGAAAAACCACGACCTTTTAGAACGTCAGGACTACGAGGTCAACAACGCTACCTTGAACGAGCGTAACCGTATTGCCCGAGAGATTCATGATATTGTTGGTCATTTGCTTTCTAGTTCAATCCTTCAGATTGCCGCACTCATGGCTATTACCAAGGATCCTGCCACCAAGGAATCCCTGACCAATATTAAGGATACCCTTTCTACCGGTATGGATAGCATCCGAGCTAGTATTCACAATCTCCATGAGGAGTCTGTGGATTTGGAATTAAAAATTAACGGCCTGATCAATGACTTTGATTTTTGTCCGGTTTCCTTTAACTACAGCGTTACCCATGAGATTCCTATTAAGGCTAAGTATTCTGTGATTTACATCGTCCAGGAGGCCTTAACCAATATTATGAAACACAGTAATGCAACTCATGTTAGTATTACCATTGACGAGATGCCCGTAGCCTATCAGTTAGTAATTGCTGATAATGGTACTACCAAGGGGTATCAAAAAAAGAGCGGTGGTATGGGGACCATTTCCATCCAGCAACGTGTGGATGAGCTGGACGGTACCTTTACCATTAATAACAACGAAGGCTATAAAATCTTCATTACCATTCCGAAGATCAATTCAGATAAAGAAGAGAACGAATAAACAAAAGTGGAGGGACATAAGACATGAATATCGTAATTGTGGATGATGACAACCTGGTATGTCAGGCTTTAAAGACTATTTTGGAATCTGACCCGGAAATTAAAGTTCTTGAACTCGGCCATGACGGTGCCGATTCCATCGCCTTATATGAGAAATACCTGCCAGATGTACTGCTTTCTGATATCCGTATGAAACATGTAACTGGTATTGATGCCGGTAAACAGATTCTTGAAAAGCACCCGGACGCCAAGATTTTATACTTAACCACCTTCTCCGATGAAGATTACATTGTAGAAGCTTTAAAGATTGGTGCTAAGGGGTATCTGCTAAAACAAAATTTTGAATCGATCATCCCTTCGATTAAAGCGGTATATTCTGGTCAACGTGTATTTGGAGATGAGATTATCAGCAAGATTCCAACCCTTTCCATGGACCACTCCGCTCCAAAAAAGTCGGCCTTTGAGGAGTTCAACCTAAGTGAGAAGGAAATCGACATTATTACTCAGGTTGCCCAGGGGCTAAGTAACAAGGAGATTGCAGATAAGTTTTTCCTAAGCGAAGGAACCGTTCGTAACTACATCTCTTCTGTCTTTGATAAATTAAAGGTTCGAGACAGAACCCAGTTAGCAATCTTTTATTACAAGCATTTCCAATAAAAAATTCAAAGGACTGTAAAAAGAGGCCGTAGGAAATTCCTACGACCTCTTTTTATTATTCTTCCGGTTCTTCTGAAATTGCAAATTCGCCTTCGTTTACCTCAGCTTTTGCTCTCTCATCTTCTTCTCTACGAATCTTTGCTACCAGTTCTTTTGCCTTACGGTTTTCAGCAATCATATCATCTGTATCAAGATGTACATCACGATATCTCTTCATACCGGTTCCGGCTGGAATTAAGTTACCGATGATTACGTTCTCCTTCAGACCGATCAATGGATCAATCTTTCCATTGATTGCAGCCTCTGTCAGAGCCTTGGTAGTCTCCTGGAAGGATGCTGCTGATAAGAATGAATTTGTTGCAAGGGAAGCCTTGGTAATACCAAGCATTACCTGTTTACCGATTGCCTTTTCCTTACCTGCCTCTTCAAGATCATCATTAATATCATTGAATTCTGTAGCTTCTACAGTAATACCCGGTAAGTACTCTGAATCACCTGGATCTTCAATCTGAATCTTCTTTAACATCTGACGTACAATCACCTCGATGTGCTTATCGTCGATTTCTACACCCTGGAGACGGTATACACGCTGAACTTCCTTCATCATGTAATCCTGTACTGCACGAACACCCTGAATTCTAAGGATGTCATGTGGGTTGATTGGTCCTTCTGTGATACTAGCACCGGCCTCAATTACATCCCCATCAAATACCTTAAGCTTTGAGCTGTAAGGGATTAAATATGCCTTTGAATCTCCGGTTTCCGGATTTGTAATGATTACTTCCTTCTTCTTCTTGGTCTCCTTAAGTTCTACGTTACCACCGAACTCAGCGATGATTCCCATACCCTTAGGCTTACGAGCCTCGAAAAGCTCTTCTACTCTAGGAAGACCCTGGGTGATATCGTTACCTGCAACACCACCGGTATGGAAGTTTCTCATGGTTAACTGGGTACCCGGCTCACCGATTGACTGAGCAGCAATAATACCAACAGCTTCACCAACCTGTACAGCCTGACCGGTTGCAAGGTTCGTACCATAACACTTAGCACAAACACCAAGCTTTGAACGGCAGCTTAAGATTGAACGAATCTTAACCTTAGTTGCTCCTGTAGCAACAACAGCTGCTGCACGCTTTGGTGTAATCATCTGATTCTTAGCAACTACAAGGTTTCCATCTGCATCGAATACATCCTCAGCAGAAGTTCTACCTGTAATACGTTCTTCAAGCGTCTCGATTGTTTCCTTGCCTTCCATAAATGCAGATACTTCCATAAATGGAATGTTCTTTCTATGAACAGAACAATCTGTCTCTCGAATAATTAAATCCTGAGATACGTCAACAAGTCGTCTTGTTAAGTATCCTGAATCGGCAGTACGCAGAGCGGTATCTGAAAGTCCCTTTCTGGCTCCGTGTGCGGAAATGAAGTATTCCATAACATCAAGACCTTCACGGAAGTTTGACTTAATTGGAAGTTCGATGGTCTTACCGGTTGTATCAGCCATCAAGCCTCGCATACCAGCTAACTGCTTAATCTGCTTATCAGATCCTCGAGCTCCTGAGTCAGCCATCATCTTAATACTATTTAATTTATCAAGATCGTTCAGAAGGGTCTTAGTAAGTAAATCATCTGCCTCTTTCCAGGTAGTGATCACCTCCTGATATCTCTCATCCTCTGTTACAAGACCACGACGATAGTGTGCGTTAATCTTATCAACTGTCTTCTCTGCATTTGCAAGGATCGTAGGCTTTTCTGCAGGTACGTTCATATCTGCAATGGATACAGTCATAGCTGCACGGGTTGAATACTTGTAACCCATAGCCTTAATATTATCAAGAACTTCTGCAGTTGCAAATGTACCATGTACCGCGATTACCTTCTGAAGAATCTTCTTTAATTCCTTCTTACGAACCAGGAAGTTAACTTCAAGTTCTAAGTAATCCTCGTCCTTCACACGGTCTACAAAACCAAGATCCTGTGGAATGATTTCATTGAACATTAAACGTCCGAGGGTACAATCTATATCTCCGGATACTACTCTTCCATCAGGAAGGGTAACCGTTCTTCTAACCTTAATTGCTGAATGGAAAGTAATATATCCATTCTCATAAGCAAGAATTGCTTCGTTATAACTTGAGAAGTACTTTCCTTCTCCCTTTACACCCTCTCTATCCTGAGTAAGGTAGTAAATACCAAGTACCATATCCTGTGAAGGAACCGCTACCGGACCACCGTCCGAAGGCTTTAAGAGGTTGTTTGGTGAAAGTAAGAGGAATCTACATTCTGCCTGTGCTTCCATAGAAAGTGGAAGGTGAACAGCCATCTGGTCTCCATCGAAATCGGCGTTGAAACCGGTACATACCAATGGATGTAACTTAATTGCCTTACCTTCCACCAAGATTGGCTCGAAGGCCTGGATACCAAGTCTATGAAGTGTAGGAGCACGGTTTAACATAACAGGATGCTCTTTGATTACGTCTTCTAAAACGTCCCAAACGGCACGATCCTGACGCTCAACCATCTTCTTAGCACCCTTAATATTCTGCGCAAGTCCTCTCTGAGTTAACTCCTTCATTACAAATGGCTTGAACAATTCGATTGCCATTTCCTTAGGGAGACCACACTGCCAGATCTTAAGTTCCGGTCCTACTACGATAACGGAACGTCCAGAATAGTCAACTCGCTTACCAAGAAGGTTCTGGCGGAAACGTCCCTGCTTACCCTTTAACATATCAGAAAGTGACTTTAATGCACGGTTACCAGGACCAGTAACCGGACGTCCACGACGTCCATTATCAATCAATGCATCCACTGCTTCCTGAAGCATTCTCTTCTCATTACGAACAATAATCTCCGGTGCTCCTAACTCAAGAAGCTTTGCAAGACGATTGTTACGATTAATGATACGACGATATAAATCATTTAAATCAGAGGTAGCAAAACGACCACCATCTAACTGTACCATTGGACGAAGATCCGGTGGAATTACAGGAATCACAGAAAGAATCATCCATTCAGGCTTATTTCCTGAAATACGGAATGCCTCTACAACCTCTAATCTCTTAACGATCTTAGCACGCTTCTGTCCGGAAGACTCCATTAATTCTGCCTTTAATTCCTCTGACTCCTTCTCAAGGTCAATGTTGCGAAGTAACTCTAAAATTGCTTCCGCACCCATTCCTACACGGAAGGTATTACGGCCATACTCTTCTACAGCATCACGATACTGCTTCTCTGAGAGTACATCCTTATACATTAAATTCGTTTCACCTGCATCAAGTACGATGTAGGAAGCAAAGTATAATACCTTTTCAAGAATTCTAGGAGAAATATCAAGGATTAGACCCATTCTACTAGGGATTCCCTTAAAGTACCAAATATGTGAAACTGGTGTAGCAAGTTCAATGGAACCCATACGCTCTCTACGAACGGAAGCCTTTGTAACCTCTACTCCACACTTGTCACAGATTACGCCCTTATAGCGAATCTTCTTATACTTACCACAGTGACATTCCCAGTCCTTGCTTGGTCCAAAAATTCTCTCACAGAACAGACCATCACGCTCAGGCTTTAATGTTCTATAGTTGATTGTCTCCGGCTTTGTAACCTCTCCTCTAGACCACTCTCTGATCTTTTCTGGAGAAGCCAGACCAATCTTAACCTTATCAAATGAAATTGGCTGATAAGTATCCTTCTTATTCATCTCAGGCATGTACCTTCTCCTTTCTACTGCTCATCCTCTACGTTGTATTCATCTTCTAATAAATCTGTAACAACTGTCTCGACTTCTGAATTAACAAATTCGCCATCCTTAATCTCCTGCTGAGTAAAGCCGGATGCGCCGTAGTTTTCTTTATTATCATTATTATAGTTCTTATCGTTTAAGATTGAGTTAAAGCTGATATCAGTATCTTCGACATTTTCCTTTAAGTCAACTTCGTTATTCTGCTCATCCAGAACACGAACATCAAGTGCAAGTGCCTGTAACTCCTTGATCATTACCTTAAATGATTCTGGAATACCTGGCTTTGGAAGGTTCTTGCCCTTAACGATTGCTTCATAGGTCTTAACTCGACCAACTACATCATCCGACTTGTAGGTAAGAATCTCCTGAAGGGTGTAAGAAGCACCATAGGCCTCAAGAGCCCAAACCTCCATCTCTCCGAATCTCTGTCCACCGAACTGAGCCTTACCACCAAGTGGCTGCTGAGTTACTAAACTGTAAGGACCGGTTGAACGAGCATGGATCTTATCATCAACCAAATGGTGAAGCTTAAGATAATGCATGTGACCGATTGTTACAGGACCATCGAAGTACTCTCCGGTACGTCCATCACGAAGCCATACCTTACCATTATCGTTGATTGGCACGCCTTCCCAAAGTTTTCTATGATCAAGATGCTCATGTAAGTAATCCATAACTTCATCAGCAATCTGATCCTTATACTTCTCATAGAAGTCTTCCCAAGGAGTATTCACATAATCATTGGCCATGTGGAAGAGTTCCTGAATATCATCCATGTTTGCACCATCAAAGACTGGGGTAGAAACCTTAAATCCAAGAACTGCAGCTGCAAGTGAAAGATGAATTTCAAGGACCTGTCCAATGTTCATACGGGAAGGTACGCCCAGTGGGTTTAATACGATATCCAAAGGACGACCATTTGGAAGATATGGCATATCTTCTACAGGAAGCACTCTGGAAACGACACCCTTGTTACCATGACGACCAGCCATCTTATCACCAACAGAGATCTTTCTCTTCTGGGCAATATAAATACGAACGGACTCATTTACTCCAGGTGGAAGCTCATCACCGTTGGCACGGCTAAATACCTTAGCGTCTACAACGATACCATAAGCTCCATGTGGAACCTTCAACGAAGTATCACGAACTTCTCTTGCCTTTTCTCCGAAAATAGCACGAAGAAGTCTCTCTTCTGCAGTAAGTTCTGTCTCTCCCTTAGGAGTTACCTTACCTACTAAGATGTCTCCTGCACGGACCTCTGCACCGATTCGGATGATTCCTCTCTCATCAAGATCCTTCAAGGCATCATCACCTACACCAGGTACATCTCTTGTAATTTCTTCTGGTCCAAGCTTTGTATCACGAGATTCACTCTCGTATTCTTCAATATGAATAGATGTATAAACATCATCACGAACAAGACGCTCACTAAGTAATACCGCATCCTCGTAGTTGTAACCTTCCCAGGTCATGAATCCGATTAATGGGTTCTTACCAAGTGCTAACTCACCATTGCTGGTAGATGCTCCATCAGCGATTACTTGTCCCTTCTTAACCTTGTCGCCCTTAAATACGATTGGCTTTTGGTTATAGCAGTTACTCTGGTTTGAACGCTCATACTTAATTAAATCGTAATCTTCCTTTGTGCCATCCTCATAGCGTAAGGTAATCTGATTAGAAGTAGAACGAAGTACTTCACCATCCTGCTTTGCTACTACTGCAACACCTGAGTCAACAGCTACCTTATTCGCAAGACCTGTATCAACAACAGGTGACTCTGTGATCATAAGAGGTACTGCCTGACGCTGCATGTTGGAACCCATGAGGGCACGAGTAGGGTCATCATTTTCCAGGAATGGAATCATGGCGGTCGCTACTGAAAATACCATCTTAGGCGATACGTCCATCAGGTCTACCTTCTTCTTAGGGAACTGAGAGGTCTCCTCACGGAAACGTCCCGATACGTTCTTATGTACAAAATGTCCCTCTTCATCTAACTTTTCGTTAGCCTGAGCAACAATATACTTATCCTCTACATCTGCAGTAAGGTATACTACCTCATCTGTTACACGTGGATTTTCCGGATCTGTAGTCTTATCAATCTTACGATATGGAGCTTCTACGAAGCCATACTCGTTGATTCTTGCATAACAAGCCAATGAGTTGATCAATCCGATGTTAGGTCCTTCAGGTGTCTCGATCGGACACATTCTACCATAGTGGGTATAGTGTACATCTCGTACCTCGAATCCTGCACGATCTCTTGAAAGACCACCAGGTCCAAGGGCTGAAAGTCTTCTCTTATGAGTCAACTCACCAAGTGGGTTATTCTGATCCATAAACTGTGAAAGCTGTGAAGAACCAAAGAATTCCTTCACTGACGCAGTTACTGGCTTGATATTAATTAATGACTGAGCCGAAACGGAATCTACATCCTGAGTAGTCATTCTTTCACGAACCACTCTCTCAAGTCTTGACATACCAATACGATACTGGTTCTGTAACAACTCTCCTACTGCACGAATACGACGATTTCCAAGGTGATCGATATCATCCTTGTTTCCTACACCCCACTCTAAATGCATATTATAGTTAATAGAGGCTAAGATATCTTCCTTAGTAATGTGCTTAGGTACAAGTTCATGGAACTGCTCTGCACATGCTGTCTTGATCTCTTCCTCTGTTTCATTCTCTTCAAGAATCTGCTGAAGCACAGGATAGTATACATCTTCTTTGATTCCAATTTCCTTTGGATCAAAGTCTACATACTGACTCATATCTACAGAAAGATTTGAAAGAATCTTAGTATTTCTCTCTTCTGTCTGTACTGTGATACTAAAGATTGCAGCATCCTGAATCTTCTTTGCTAATTCTTCTGTAATTACGGTTCCTGCCTCAGCAAGGATTTCTCCTGTGGTAGTATCTACTACATCTTCCGCAAGAGCAAATCCTACCGCACGGTTACGTAAAGCAAGCTTCTTATTAAACTTATAACGTCCTACCTTAGCAAGATCATATCTTCTAGGATCAAAGAGCATTCCGGTAATCAAGCTTGATGCGCTATCTACAGAAAGTGGCTCACCCGGACGGATTTTCTTGTATAACTCTAAGAGACCCTCTTCATAGTTTGTAGAAGTATCCTTCTCAAAGGTAGCCAAAAGTTTTGGCTCCTCACCAAACATATCGAGAATCTCCTGATTTGATCCTACACCAAGTGCACGTATCAATACGGTTACAGGAACCTTACGGGTACGGTCTACTCTGGCATAGAAAATATCGTTGGAATCTGTCTCATATTCAAGCCAGGCTCCACGGTTTGGAATAACAGTTGATGAATATAATTTTTTGCCAAGTTTATCATGTGTAATATCATAGTAAATGCCAGGTGAACGTACTAACTGGCTTACGATTACTCGCTCTGCCCCGTTAATTACGAATGTACCAGTAGCTGTCATCATAGGTAAATCTCCCATGAAGATCTCATGCTCACTGATTTCACCGGTCTCCTTATTGTGAAGTCTAACCTTAGCCTTCAATGGAGCCGCATATGTGGCATCTCTTTCTTTACATTCCTGGATCGTATACTTTGCCTCGTCTTCGTGGAGCTTAAAGTCTACGAATTCCAAGCTCAGATGGTTGTTGTAATCTTCAATCGGAGAAATGTCTTTAAAAACTTCTTTCAATCCATCAGTTAGAAACCAATTGTAAGAGTCTTTCTGCACTTCAATGAGATTAGGCATCTCAAGAACTTCCTTCTGTTTCTGGAAACTGACTCTGACGGTGTCTCCTGATTTCACAAGATGTAATCTGTTCTTATCCATTGATTAATTCACCCCTGTTCATAATTATTCCACAATAGTGCATTTTCCATAGTATCACAAATCATTACTTGTGTCAAACCTTTTTTATAAGAAGTTTTAGGTTCCTAACTTCTGCTTTTTTACTCCAACATTCAAAACAAAAAGGCCACTACCTAAGTAGTGACCTTTTACATAAAGATGGAATTACTTTAATGTAGCAGTAGCTCCAACTTCCTTTAACTTCTCAACTAACTCGTCAGCCTCAGCCTTAGAAACACCTTCCTTGATAACCTTAGGAGCGCCATCTACGATTTCCTTAGCTTCCTTAAGTCCAAGACCGGTTGCATCCTTAACAACCTTGATAACCTTAACCTTGTTAGCACCAACGTCTGTTAACTCAACGTCGAACTCTGTCTTCTCCTCAGCTGCGGCAGCGCCAGCACCTGCTGCTGCAACTACAACACCTGCTGCTGCAGATACGCCGAACTCTTCCTCA
>AUXO016551480.1_pt1 | contig 16857 bp, 18 predicted proteins | sample 768731 | NCBI WGS metagenome assembly AUXO01 (sample SAMN02715735, study PRJNA202380) | gut metagenome | biome: sheep rumen | host: Ovis aries | place: New Zealand: Palmerston North
ACATTTATTGGTGAAGGCGCATTTAAAGGTTGCTCATTATCACAAGGCTTCAATTGCAATACATACGATGAAAGATATTATAACCAAGTCACAGCTAGCTTAAATGAAACCGATGTTGTTAACCAAGGGTTTGACGGGTCACTTGATTTATCTAAGACAGTTTGTTTTAACGATATCGCAGCCTATGGATTTGCTGAAACAAATATTAGAATAATTAAGCTACCAACAACCATCAGAACGGTTGGTGATGGAGCCTTTAAAGATTGTGCATCTTTAACGGAAGTACATTTCTATAATGGCTTGATTACTATTGGTAAGTTTGCTTTTTATGGATGTGTTAATTTGTATCACATATATTTACATGATAGTACTTATGCGCCAGAGGTGACTCAAGCAGAAGATTTATATAACGTTGGAGCTTCGCAAAACATAAAGCAATTACATTTACCAAGTCAAGTAAGTTCAGGTATTACTAGTTCTTTATTTTATCTTGTGTTAGTAAATGCCTATGGGTTTATACCAGTTTATGATTTAGATATATAAATAATGAAAAGCCTTCGATAAAACGGAGGCTTTTTTGTTTTTGAATTATTCCCAAAATTTTGTATATTAATAGTATTAATATTTTATTAAATCAATTATATGAAAGATTTAACGATAGTAGTTCCGCTATATAATAAATTTCATTATATTGAACAATGTTTGGATTCAATTAAAAACAGTACACATAACATAGATTGGGAGTGTATTGTAGTAGATGATGGAAGTACCGATGGTTCAACTGAAGTGGCCAAGAAATTCTGTAATGATAATTGTGACAGGTTTACATATGTTCAATGTTTAAGGAATCATGGACCTTATCCTTCTTATGCCAGGAATATGGGTATAAGGATGGCTGAGAGTGAATTCATTATGTTTTTTGATGCTGATGATTTGTTATGTGATGGATATCCTGAAAGGGGTGTTAAATTCATGAAAGAAAATCCTGATTATTATCATTATAGTGAAGCGTTTTTGATTGTTGATAAAGAGGAAAATTATGGTACTTATTTTGAGTATTATGGGTTTACACCATATTGGGGGATAAATGACATTGATTATGCTGGATTTATGAAAGTAGGTGGTGGAGCATATACAAGAGGTATATTTAAAACCGAAGAAGCCAAGAAATTCAGGTTTAAGGATGTATTGCTTGAAGACAGTGTTTACATGCTTGATTATTTATATCCGTGTAAAAAAGCCAAACTTAATACAGAAGAATATTCATTTTATTATTTTGTCTGCAGGAGTGAACAGGATGAATTTGCTCTTGACAGATTAAGTAATCATGAAAATATCACTGACCGTGAGTATATATATCAATATGTAAAAAATACATATCCAGATTATTTTGAAGCATTTATAAGGAATAATAGAAATCATGAAATAGAAATTAAGGAACAATGAAAAATTGGGATGAATTAAAAATTGAGAGTTTTAAGTATATTACGATTGTATATATACAACAGCTAGAATCAATTAAATTAATGGTTCAGGAGCATTATGATACCCCTGCATATGATGATACATTATTTTTAATTAATACATTGGGAACTAATATACCGTTATTAAATAAAGACGATTTTAAACAAAGCAGAAAAATATATTACAATTTTGAACATTCTTATGATTTAAATCCAGAAGAAAAAGGTTATGTACAAGATTTATTTAATGACTTTGGTGTAACAGAAGTATGGTCAATGGAGCTAAATTGTGAAACATTTGATGTTGGGTTACCTATAAAATATATGCCTGTTAGATATACAAGTTATATTAAAAAAATTGATTATCCGTCAGAGCCTAAATTTGATTTAGGATTTGCTGGTGTGGTTGGACCTTGTGATATTGCACCAAGAAGGGATAAGTTTTTCAGTGATTATCTTAAAAACAATAATTATAAATTCTCAATTAAGATACTTAATGGTTATCCAATATCAGAAATGCAGGATGAATTTGCCAATTGTCGTTATATTTTAGATAGTCACAGAAACTACAGACACAATATGCAGAATCAAGTACGCATATTTGAACATTTGTGTTTGGGGCATACTGTATTAAGTGAAAAATCTGAATATAATATATTTCCTGGACTGATATATGAATGGGAAAACATTGATGAACTTAATGATTTAATCAGTACAGTAACTCCAGAGGATTTCAGTGAAAAGTACAAGGAAATGACATACACTGATGAAGCATATGATAATTATCGCGAAAAAATATTATATGATAATTACTATAAAAAGGCTAATGACTATTTCTATTTAAACAAAATTAAACGTTATGATTTAATCAATAAACTAATTGATAAATTTGACTATAAAACATATTTGGAGATTGGCGTTTATACTGGTGAATGTTTTTATAACATAAAACCATATGATGGTTGTTGGAAAGTTGGTGTTGACCCAGACCCAAACTCTGAAGCAACTTGTCATTTGACTAGTGATGAATTTTTCAATATATTGGACAATAACGGATTTAGTGAAATTAAATCAGATTTTAAATTTGATATAGTTTTTATTGATGGTTTACATTTATGGGAACAATGCTATAAAGATATAAATAATGCATTAAATCATTTATCACCAAACGGTATTATTATTTGTCATGATATGAACCCACTTGAACAAATGTATCAATCAAGAACACGTTATACTGGGTATTGGAATGGTGATGTGTGGAAATCATTTGTCAAAATTCGTGCTGAAAGGAATGATGTTTATACAACAATGATTGAAGATTGTGATTTTGGTCTAGGTATTATAACATGGGGTAATCAAGAAGTAATCACATTAGATAAACCGTTTGAAAAATTACTATATGAAGACTTCGTTAAGGACAAACCTTATTTAATGAACACAACAACACTTGATAAATTCCTTGAACATAATAGATTATAAAAATTAATTTAATGTATAACAATATTTTAGTTTTAAAAGGTAACGGTATATTCGTAATATACACAAAGATGTATGAAACTGTTGCAAAGATGGTTCTCCAGCATTATGATACAAAGCAATTTTATAAGACAGTATTTGTAATTAACGTGCTTGTTGATGAAAATTCAAATGATATTGATTTCAGGCAGTATTGTCCAAATGCTGACCGTTATATATATTATCAATTGAATAATGTTAAACTTCACCCAGAATATATTTCTATAGAACACATGATACAGTTTGATGAAATATGGGATATGTCATTATTCAATATTTCGTGTTATGATGTTGATTTAAAGGATAAAGTTGAATTTATGCCATTAAGATATGTTGACATTCAGAAAATAGCGCCAAAAAATGAATATAAATATGATGTGTGTTTTTTGGATACAATATCGTATAATGCATATTCTATAATATACAGGTTAACTAAATGGTGGGATGATGAATATTGTACATTAAAATTGATTAATGGGTATCCATATATGGATTGCCTTGATGAAATAAGTGATTGTAAATATGTTTTATATATACCAGTTAATGATGATTATGCAACAGTTAATTATACTTTATTAATTGAAGCAATTTGTTCAGGTAAACAGGTAATAACTTTTGACTCAACCGAAAACATACTTAACACACTGACCAAAAACGCACATAGTTATTATGATGTTGCGAAATTGGTGAAAGATGAACCAGTAGATAATTCATATATATTGGAAAATTGGTCCAAAACTGATAAACGTTATGAAGAATGGCGACAGTATTGGATGGGAGATAATTATAAACAAAAATTAATTTTATAATATATGACATATAGTGTATTGACTTGCATATTTGGTGGCTATGAAGTTTTAAGACAACCAATTAATCCTGACCCTGAATGTGAATATGTGTGCGTAACCGATAGAGACGACATTGACAATAACGGAATATGGAAAATAAAACATCTAAATTGTATATTGAACACAATGCCATTTACTAACCAATGGACTTATGTTAGATACCATCCTTTTGATTTTGTAACAAATGATACTTGTCTTTATATTGATGGTAGTATTCAAGTTATGGATGGATATCAAATACAAGATGTATTTATTAAACCGTTTGTTAATGGAGGATTTTATTATGGAATTACACCAAATTTAAACCAAATTGAATGTGATATTTATCAAGATATTGATTTATGGGAAAATACAAGAAATATCAGTAAATTGATATGTAATAAAATACGTGCTTATTTAAAAAATAACAATTACCATGTAAATGGTATGTTACAATCAGGGTTTTTAATGTATAAGAAATGCCAGGAGTGTGATATTATTAATAACACCACGTGGGAATTGTGTCACTTATGGGGCTATAACGGATGTAATGTGGATAGGAATAATCAAATTGATTTAAGTTACACAATAAATAAATTGTTTTATAAATCAGAACACATATTCAGAGTATCAGCATTAATGCTTAACAGTTCGGTACTTCAAATATTTAAACATGGTAGTACTGATAATGCTTATTCATTAAATGGCCCAAATTCATCATGTTTCTGTGACGAAATACTTATAAATCATGTTATAAGGACACCAGAATTACAATCCAAATATATGTATAAATAATTAAGGTTCCTAAATTTAAGGGCCTTTTTTCTTTTTACTTATGCAACGCCAATCTTACTTTACTTGTGTAGTCTGGAACACCTATCTTTTCATAGGTTCCATCTTCTTTCAACCATATTAGTTTCCTGTCAGCAATCTCATATCCAAGCTGCATTAAACACAATGAATAACACGACAACTGAAGAATATAGTAGGAGTAATCCTCATCATACAGTTCATCAAAAGGTTCCAGAGCCATCTTACCGAAATTCCTGGAATAATCCTTATATAACGACTTATTGGTTTTCCAGTCGTACAGTAATAATTTCCATTTACCGTCTGCTGCTTTGTATGTAAACAACATGTCGAACGTACCAGCATAGGGTGTAATATCATTAAATTCAGGATTAACCCCCATATAAACCTGTGCTTCTGGCATTACAGGATAAATGGTGTCCACAGTGAACAAATCCTCATAGAACTGCAGAATTGCATCCTGTTTGGTTGAATATGGTATTAAATAACCCTTTTCATACTGAGGCATAATAATAGGTGAGATTTTCTCAGGATGTCCCATAAAGAAATGCATATAGGATTCACCATATAAATGAGTTGATGTACCATTGTTTGTTGCATGTACGTTGTTTTCTTCCCACATACGCAATACCACATCCTTCTGCATATCATGTTTCAAAGCGTAAGCCTCAGCCTTTTCCTCTGTATTGAATTCTGGTTTGAATTGGTGGGTCATTGCTGATACACTAGGTAATTCAGTTATAGTACCGTCGTCATTATGTACATAGTATTTGTGAGGGCCTTCCTGGAACTCCAGTCGTCTGAAAGAGTTTTTAATATTTTCCCTTATTTCTTTTACTTCTGGTGGTTCTATATGGTTTCTTTCCTCAATGTCTTTAATGTTTAGCATTCTATATTGTGTTTTTCTAATAATAATTTCATCCAGTCATTGTCTGTATTTAGCCTGGAAAGCTCTTCATCATACCAAGCCATCTGTTTCTGCTGTGAATTTATAGTCTTTTTCAATTCAGGTATTTCACTTTCCTTGTAGAGGTCTCTATAATTATTAAGATTATAGTATAATTTATCCATTAGATTATGTTTTTCATAATCAAATTTACTACCATGCTGTTTTGGTGCCTGTTTTACCACATCAATATACCCAGCATTGACATAAATCAACCCAGCATAATCAGGTACTTCATCAACTTTAATCAAACCATCTGGCACAGCATAATAGAAATAGTTTGGTCTATCCCAATCATACAGTTTACCAGCGACATTACCCTCTATAATCAGATGTTTATTCTTTTTCTTCGAGTCGTTTAGGAAATCCTGTCTTGATATCTTAATTTCACATTCATAGACAATATCAGACCTGGTTATAGCAAGGTAATCACTCTCCCATTGGTATATAAACAGATTAAAAAGGTCATACTTCTTGGTTGATTCTCCCAAGAAATACTTCCTTAATGCTTGTTGTATTTTATATTCAGTCCAATCTGTCTTTTTCTTTACACCCATTACAAGTATTTTCTATATTTTTTACTATACCTATCCATGGAGTAACCATAACCTTCAGCCTCCCCATATCTGGCATTAAGTTTTTCTACATAAGTTTCCCTTGACGGTTGCTTAGCGCCGAATATCTCATAATCCCACATCACTCGGTCAATCAAACACGATTCCCAGTTGGTGTATTTACCATATCCTTTATAATCGGTATTCTTAATCTGGGTGGTTTTTCTTGAATTGGTTTTCCTCATACCCAACATATTGTTTGAATTTACAGCCACGTCGGATTCTCCAAAACCACTTTCCACCTGAAGTTGCGCGAGGATAATATCTGGATACCAAGCACCAAGGTCGACAAGCAATGATGCTGCACTGTCCTTTGTAATTTTGTTGGTCTCATGGTGAGGTGTAATTGCATATTCACCAGCCTTTAACATTAAAAAGTTGATTTGTTCATCCACTTTAAGGGAATCAATTACATATTGGAGTGAATCAATCTGTTCTGTATATGCAGACATTTCCATTTTTCGGGCGTCTTGGACAATGACCAGTAAAAAAATTGAAAAACACAACATTCCTAAAATCACCACGGTAATCCACGTTGCACCATTGGCAAATTCACGAAATTCACCCCATAACCATTTTGAGAATATTACAATTTTTTTCCATATGAATTTGGATATAATGACAATCCACTTCCACAGGAATTCACCAGTGCAAACCAGTGTGTTTTTCCATTGCATAAGCAATTCTTTCATTTTAACGTCTTTCATATGTTTACATTTTATAATATTAATATACAACTTTTTTTGATACTATAACCAAAAAAAATTAAATAATTGCCTCTAAAATATAAAAAAAGTGAAGCGGACCTACTTTTAAGTCCGCTCAATCCAATTACATTCTATTTTTACTGGGCGATTTCCTTAATGATTTTTGATGAATTATCAATCCAAGTCAAGGAAGTCTTATACTCAGTTTCAACAGCCTTAAAGGCAGCACCAGCACGATTCCAGATAGCGTGGTACAGACGGCTGACACGCTTACTAACCTTCTCGGCTGCTTTGCATGATGCTAGGAATTTACCCTTTTCCAAGTTAAATTCATCCTCTGGGAGGCAGACAGCCTTACCTGTGATGGTGAAAGTCTGACAATAGTCATAAGTCTCACACTCACAGTCGGTCTTGATAATCTGCTTGACGGGGATAGTATCACCGACGTTCAAAAGCTTCTCATTGTCAAGTTTACGACACTTCTTGTAGTAGTTCTTGTCGAAAGCAAGGACCTTAGCACCGCCACCAGGTACGATGTAATACTTGGCCACCAGCGGATGCACGTCAGAATAGCAGTAGTTGGTAATACTCTTCACAATGGGAAGGTGCTCACCGATTACCTTCTTGACAAACTTCGGGGTGAACTGGAAATACTGTTGTTCAAAACTATCCAGATTGACTTTGACAATCATATCACAATAGACGGCATTACCATCGACGCGGTACTTTGTGTCCTGAATAGTAACATTAAGAATTGAAGAATCTTTCTTATCCATTTTATATTATGTTATTAAATTAATACTCAATTTTAGAGTTCCATGTTATCAGGAACAAACTTTGCGTACTCGGTAAGGAGCTTGCTGATGAAAGTCTCACCGTCGAAACCACAGGCAAGGAACTTGAGCATGGTTGGGTCATATCCACTGATGAAGATACTACCGTATGCATCGGTGCGGATAGCCTGAGGTGAAGTCTTTGCACGACCGTTGAAGTTCCACCAAACCAACTTGGTCTTGATACCCTGCTCACGCCACTTGGCCATAGTTCTCTTGTTGGTCTCATTGTAAGAACCATAGTCAAACTCCATGTCAGACAAAACAACCAAATACTCGGGGAATTCAGTCTTAAGACCGCGAAGAATATTCATTACAGCAGCGAAATTGGTGTTGCTGCAGTCGCCAGTGTACATGGAACGAACCTCCTTGTTGTACTGACAACCATTGTCTTGAATAATCCTGTTAAGGTTGTAACCCCACTTAATATGAGGCTTGGTCACACCAAGGGTAATAAGCTGAGGCTCAGAGCTGAAGGTAAGCACCTGGTTAGGACAGTAGGTGCTGCACTTTCCAAGGTAATGGCCAATAGCCATAGCCTTACCCATAGCATCATCGTTGACCATTGATGACGAGGTATCAACGATAGGAATCCAACTACCACTAATCTTCTCAATCTGAGAGAAAGCCAAGTCGGTATCGATAGTATTACCATTACGGTAAATGTCGTACACAGTAGCAGTAGAGAAGTTCATCTTCTTCTCACCCTTCTTGACGGACTCAAGATAGGCGTTGAAACGCTCAGCCATATCGGTCTTAGGATTCTTCTTGCTGGTTCCAGCAAAACGGGCCCAATACTTCAATAGAGCAAGACTAGGAATCTTGTCGAACTCAATCTCATCAAGCTGGTGCTGAGAAAGCTTACTCTCGACGGTAGGACACTTGACGAACTTGTTGTACTGCTGCTTGTTCATACCAAGCACCTGGCGCATCTTACTGGCCATAATGGTACTCTTGGCAACCTTACCATCAGCCTTGGTAGCCACATAGTGTGGCATCCACTTCTTAGCAAGCTCATTGCCAGCGCGACACTGCTCGAAAAGGTACGAAATCCAATTGTCGTCGAAATCGTCCATCTTGACAGGATTCTCCCAAAGGTCGTCGAAACGGCCAGCAAAGGCAACAGCCTTAGGTGACAGACCAGCCTTACGCATAAGCACACGGCCGAGGTCACGGTACTTCATGCCGTGACGAGGGTCACGCATGAACATTGAGAACAACTTCTCAACATCGCTGTTACCGATATTCACCTCATTAAGGTGCTTTTGGTAATACTCAGCCTGGAAAACGAGGTCCACCAAATGGTTACCAGTACTCTTATGACTATAGTCACCATTCTCTGTGAGCTTGTGGTTGAAAAGCTCGGAAAGCTCACTGTTCTTCTGATTCTTGACACACTGTGTCATACTGTTGAAATCTATATCCATATGTTTTCTGTTTTTTCTGTTAATTTATCCTATAACCAAATTAAAGGTGGAATTACCTCGCGAATTTGAATTTTTTTAAAGAGTGGAACAAGTCCACCGTACACGAAAACTTATGAAATCCTATGATTCCCAAGTTTCCGCTTCCTGTTTCTTCGAATCACCACTTCTTAGGCCAGTCGGAGACTGGCGGTCGTCCACGGGAGGATTCTCCACAGGCGTGAATTCGGGTCTACGGAACCCTATTATTCTTTAAATTAAAAAAGTAACTTAAAATTTAAAAGTTTTTCGTATTATTTCTTAGACTTTAGGTGAACTGTATCCAACCCTTTCTTACATTAAACGAACTTGTTATTAGAACGGCAAGTCGTCATCGGCAGCAGGGGCAGCAGTAGCTGTTACCTCTGGTGCGGGCTTAGCACTTACCTGGTCGTTTGCAGCGGGAGCTACATTCACCTGTGCGGGGGCAGTCTGGCCAGCCTGGGCGTCGTCATCACGCTTGTTACCACCAACAAAGCCAGCGCTTTCTGCACGAATATCACGTCCGATTTCATCCATACCAGTCTTGTTACTCTTGTAAGTACGGTCTGTAGGAAGACCAATTACGTAGACGTAACTACCTTTCTTAAACGACTGGCACAATTTCTGAAGACCAGTATCCCATACGGTAATAGTGTACCAATAGGTTGTGTTCTCAGGGTCTGTGTACACATGATTTGCAAGACGGAAAGTCGTATACTGACGACCATTCGATGTTGTTTTGACTTCTGGGTCATTACCAAGATGACCTGTTAGAGTAAGATTTCTTAAATCCATTTTTCTTTAATTTTTTTGTTTGACTTATTATTTAATTTGACTTTAAATTGTTTTTGCATCTATATCCTATAATATACAAAATATTTTCGAATAATTAATTTTTTTTTTCATTTTTTTTTAAAAAGTTAACGATTTAGCAACTTCACTTGAATAAAAATCGTTATATGTATCAATAACAATACGCACGTCTTCTGCATTATAATAATTTACCCCTTGTTTAGCAATTTCCTGACATGATATGTATTGTGCCATAATAAATTTTAAATTATTATCAAGTTGACAATAAAATTTTTGATAGAATGGATGGTCAGTGTTAATGATAACATATTTCTTACAATTGGCTCTTTCGAATGTGTACATTTCATTTGTTCTACCCATTGGCAATTCTTTAAATCCATCAATCCAAGTATCAACTCTATGCTTAAAAGGATTTGGGTTTTTCTGTTTACCACGTGGGGTATGCTCTTTTACGGGTTCACTTTTTGGTTTATTTTCACCTTTTCGGTTAATTCTGAGCATCTGATTTTGATTTTGTTTTTCAGTCACTCTATTATAGAACTCATCTAATTCTTTTTGATATTCTAGGTTATTTGTTTTAGCCTCTTCAGCAATTTTTTTATCCCTTCTACGACATTCATTAGCAAAAGGTTTAATTTCACTTGATAGTTTATCTTTTAATGCTTGGTTGATATTTGTTGACTCACCAATCATTTTAGTGAAACTAGTACCAAAAAGACTGTCACATTGACCGTTTACACATATTTCACACCTAAACCCAGCAAACCATTGCTCTGTCCCGTATTTACCACCAAAAATACCTAAATTTAATGCCTTTCCTACAAGTCTGTTTTGCCGATAAATATATAAACCAGCGTTTAAAGCGTTTCGACTCAAAAATTCACAGCCATCTTTTGTTTTATGGTGTTTAGTACCATCTTCATCATCACCATTATGTGGTATATAATATGCTTTATATGCAATATCACAACCATCAATAGTAAAAGACCCACCACCAAGAAGTTCAGGCATACTAATCACATCACTAATTAAATCAACATAAGGTACTTTATCTTTTCCTACATAAATTTTAACAACATCAGCAAGAATAAACTTATTAAAAATTTCACCAAGTTTGGACTTTAGGGTGTTGGTAAAAGTGTAATAATCTTTATTACTTAACTTATCCAGTTCAGATATTTTTACAATAGTACCATGATTGGCGTTTGTTTGTGTGGTAAAATTAATATATTCATCACTATTTTTATCAAATGATTGATAATCAATAAATATTTCGCCACCATTATCAATTGCATCTTTAAGTGAAATTATTGCATAATTCAAAACATCATCACTTTCGGTTTTTGTATAAACCTCCAGTTGTTGTCCTATAGAAAATGAAGCTGTTTTCATTCCAGCACCATACAAACCAAGGTTATAATAAGCATTCTTCCCTGTTTGAGAACCAAGAGTCATTGATTCTTCTAAAGTTTCACTTGACATGCCGTTTCCATCATCAATGATTGATATAGATTTGGTTGTCAAATCATTACCTTTACCAACAGTTTCAAAGGAAACTCTAACAGTTGAACTTGCAACATCTGCTTCAAGAGAGTTGTCGATAATATCAGCAATCGCTGAATAGTTGTTGTAACCACAGTTACGCAAAGCGTTCACAATGAACGAATCGTTAATTTTAATTTTTTTAGTCATTTTTTTTTATATTTAATTATTATTAAAAACTTCCAAATGGCATCATGATTATTCCATTCAAAAGCACAAATTTACTTATTTTTAATATACAAAATATTTTCGAATAATTAAAAAAAATTTTCATTTTTTTTTTGTGGGTGCAATGGGGTTCGAACCCATAACTCGCCCTTGCGGTATTTTAAGATTGGTTGTCCTTACTATCGGTCGCCTCGGCATCTTTACCATCGTTAAGATTATACACCCAAATTATTTAATATAATAAGTTGTTTAGTGTCAGTATGCCGTGCCAGTTGGCAAATAAACTCGCTAGTTCCATAACTTTCATGTGGTATCAATTCCGTCAAGCGCCTTTCCACGTTCGGGCTTTGTGTGTTTAATCGATTTATTTTTCGTTAACCGTATCTAATGTAATGCGCTAGCATCTAACGTATTATTGTATCAGTCTAAAGTAATGGGAGTGAATCACGATTTCCCTTGACGATACCTAATACCTCAACTATTTAGTCATTGAACATCCATCGCATTTCACAGCCAGCGACGGTATAGCCTCCCTTTGTAGTGCGGGTACTCCTACTAGATGCCTCGTTCAAACACTAATAACCATAGGGACGTTTCTGGACCAACCAGGGGTATGATGGTGTCTACTAGTTTCCATTTGCTATTAGTGCAATCCTCCACAATCCGATTATGGCTTTCACAAGTAAATGTTTCCTATACACAGTGTCCTATCATACTAATGCAACTCGGTCTATCTGTACTGTAATGATATAAATTTTAGTAAATCATGGGACTCGAACCCACATAACTGACTTTATATTATAGGTATCAGTTATTCTTACCACTTGAACTATCATTACTTTATCATCACTCAAACCGTTTTCTTAATTAACGGTTGTAAAGATAGATAACTCATTGCAGTTTCTAACCTTTAGGGTCACAAGACACTGACACTAAAACAAATTATTTCAAAGAACTAAATTTTACCTTATTTACACTGTCAGGCATTCAGCATATCTGTCACACTAGTCACACTCTCGTTTACCTCAAAGGCTGCAAAAGCAGGATTGTCAATTTTAATCACACTTCCACCATTAGGATGCTCACGTACTTTTATAACAAAACCATTAGGTATAATGATGTCATTGTTGGTGGTTTTACTGTGCACCAGGATAAACTTGCAATAACCATCGATACGTTTAAGTATATCATTTGGCTTTTCGTTCACGTACATTGGGGTGGTTTCTTCGCCATAGATATAGACCACACTTGATTTATGGTCTAGAGTATCAAATGCAGCACATACAATCCTCTCCACGTTTATACTAACCAGACTATTGTTATCGGTGTTATGTAGTAAAATAAATTGTTTCATAGTTCAAATATACAACTTTTTTTGATACGTATAAAAACTTTTTTGATTTTTTTTTAATAAATGTGTTCGTTAGTCAGCACACCGAATTTCGGGTCAAGAAGTGACACCATTACTTGATGACGACCAGTGGAATTGTAGCCTGCAATACGAAGATGCAGTTTGGTATCAGCACCAATGAAACGGTTCGATATACAAGGAACTTCTTTATATTTTTTAATCCAGTGTCCAAATTCGCCATCCTCAGTCACATGCCATACCTTATCGAGTTTACGATAGGTAGACCAATAGGCTCGTTCAAGTCTGGTACTAATGTCACGCCACTTATGCATTTCGTGTTTGTACATACGGATTTCATCCTGGGCAAACGCTAACTTACTTTTACATACTCTAATGTCACCCTCAAACATTCGATATATTCTGCTAACCTCTTCACCATTACGGTTTTTAACGTAATCCTTTACAGATTTAAGGGCCAATACGTTCCTATGATAGTCCTTAATTGCATTATCATAAAGCATATTGAAATGCTGGAACTTCTGTTTTGTTGACCACATGAGGTTTCTGAGTTGCCACAATGTCATTATTGTATCCATATTATTCAATATTTTTTAAATAAAATTCAAATATCTAGTTTTTAATCGATAATTTCAGCGTAACGGTTTCCACCGTTTTGACCATATTCATGTAAATTCTCTTGGACAATATAACCACTTCCCTCCGAGATTCTGAATTCATGCAGTACATAATACTGATGAGTCTCGTCATAGTTAGGCTCAAACTTGACAATTAAAATGCCACCATCCTCGGTCCAGTCGCTGTAATGATGTTCAGGCTGACAGATATAAGTAAGGATGTTAGCCTTTGATGCACTGTAATTATACTCAGTACCTTTGTATTTAATTGTATTTGCTGGCATATCTTTTTTTGTTTAGTATATAACCAAAATTGTTGTATTTTTTCCTCGAAAAATTTACTTATTTTCTATTTTCTTTTCTGGTATCCAATTAATCTCCATGGGCCAAACCTCTAATCCTGGCTGAAATTTAATATGGAATTTTTCACATTCGTGTTTATCCAACGTAAATTTCTTTGATGGGTAGGGGGTAATCTGTTTCATAATAACGATGTTCATTTCAATGTCCTTGATGGAATACACTGGTTTGATACATTCGTATTCGATTACCACGTTGGCTGAACCGTCTTTTGGTTTTATCCTGAGAAAGTAGTGGCAACCAATTTTAAATTTAGTCTTAATTTTCTTCTTAGCCATGTGTTTAGTGGTATATTTAACACCGTATGCGTTATTTACCACTTTTGACTTTTCTAGAATTGGTTTATCTGGTTCCACTACTGGGATTATAGACGGTTTAAGTACAATTTGATATGGTATAGGTGATGAAGACATAAAATGTACATCTCCGTTTTTATCTTTCTGAAACCCATTAATGTCTGATGGCGTTATGTATCTAAAAGGCCATTCCATTACTTGACTTCAATCATTTTAAGTTCTTTAGATGTCTGGTTGTAGATGTCAACCAAAGCACGTTCCATAGTCTCACGGTTCTTCTCGCCGTTGTCATGAATCTTGCGTACCTCTTTAAGCATTTCAATGAACTGCTTGTTCACATCCTTCAAGGTCTCAAGTTCAACAACTGTCTGTTCACTTGCACGGGCAGTTTCCTCCGAATTGTAACGCACGTTCTTAGCTGTGGCTTTCATCATTCGGTTGGTAGCACTTGAAATCATCTTGGTTGCGTCGATAGCATTCTTTTGTTTAGCAATCATAATGGCAAGCGACAACTCGTTCTTCCACAGAGGCATGACCTGGTTGATGATGTTCTCACATTTATCAATGATAGCATCATTGTTAGCTTGTGCAGCCATGATATGGAACTGGTTGTTCGACAGGATATGCTCGGTAACCTCAAGGTCAGCAATCTTCTTGGCAATAGCGTTCACCCAGTTCTGCATATTCTGAACATCCCACTGGCTATTCTCAGGGTTACTTTGCATTTCACGCAAAGTCTCTTGGTACTCTTTTTGTTTAAGTTTAAGAGCCACGATAAGTTCTTTCAGACGGTCAATGCTAACGTCGTTGTTACGGAACATAGCCTCAAGGGTGCTATTGTCCTTTTTGGCTGTAATCTTGGCAGCATCCATCTTGGAACAAATCTTGGAAACATTGTCCTGGATGGTATCTGACTGGACGAGAACCTTGTCAACGCTTTTTACGATATTACGAAGAACAGGAATACTGCGAAGGAACGCCTTGAACTTGTTGTTCGGGTCAAGGTCGCTGATGTCAATCATGTTCAACTGAACCAGTGTGTCGTTAACACAGGCGATAATCTCATCATTGTTCTTTGAACGGGCAGACGACAGGATACCCTCACTCGACTGTGAAATGGTAGAATTAATTTCGCTACCATATACTTGAAGTGTTGATTTGTCGTTAATGTCGATTGAATCAGCAATCTGCAGATAGTTCTGCTTTTCCTCGTCGCTAATGTTGGCGATGAAACTTTCATAATCCACGCTACGTTTAAGACTTACGATAGCAGTGTTGTTTTCATTGTTGTTTTTGTTCTCTTCCATTAATATTTAAATTTATTATTTTACAAAACTTTCAAACCTACAACCGTATTTTGTTTATTTTTGCCTCGTAAAATTAAAATTTTTTACAAATGTGTTTTGTACCAACTAATTAGATACACATGTTCGTCATGGATATCCTCTATTTTATCGGACAGATTGATAATTTTATAGCCTTTGTCTATAAACACTTTAAGGATTTCATTAATATATGGGGCAATATCTTTAGGGAAAGAATAGACACAACGGTAATCGGTGAAAGTATCACCGTTGGTACGCATAGATGTTTTCTCAGTGATAAGTTTGTTGATTTTATGTTGGTGAAGTTTAATTAGATTTTTCACTGTCGTGTTCTCACCATATGTTGCCCTGCAATATGCTGTAGTGGCTGATACGATATTCTCTTCTGGAGTGAACTTCACACGCCACCATGTTTTGAAATTTCGCCAGAAAAGAGGGCAATTATCTGATTGTTCCATATCTAATTTAATTTTTAATTACTCAAAAAGCTTTCGTTCAATTTCTATCGAATGTGGATGATATTCCAGACCATTCTTTTCAGCCAATTCCTTGGCCACAGTGTTAGCCTTGGTAAAAGTGATAAACAGGCGCATACCACCATCATTGTTCATCACAGGCTTAATTGTACCGTCATTATCCTTATAGAGGATAACATAAACTTCATTAAATTCTCCCATGTTATTCTTTATTTATTAAGTTGATATTTGTAACGAATGTCAAGCAGAATTTGATTCATTCTTTCAACATCCATGTGCTCTGGAAGTGTTGAATTGGCAATGGCCTCATCAAGTTCCTCTTTCTTCTTCTCAAGCTCCTCAATCAAATATTCATATTCATACTTATGATTACGGATGTCAAGAAGGAAGTCAGCATCAATGCCCTTGCGGTAAATCTGGACCTTACCTGTCTTAGCGATTTCAAGGCCCATATTAAGCAGACGGAAGCAGTGCATCACATTTTTGCTGTCATAGTTATGACCAAGGTTACTTTCATAACGAACCTGACTGCGCTTCTGAACCCACTCCTGATACTGATGGTACTTGTTGCAATGCTGAGTGAAACCATCTTTATTATAAGTCATAATACAGATTGATTCCTCATTCTTAGGAATTGAAGAACAACGCACTGTATCACTCTTGTTGATATCATTTACAATGTACTGGACGCCATCCTCTTCAATGATTTTTGCTTTATTCAAAGTTTTAGT
>AUXO013535455.1_pt1 | contig 16855 bp, 20 predicted proteins | sample 768731 | NCBI WGS metagenome assembly AUXO01 (sample SAMN02715735, study PRJNA202380) | gut metagenome | biome: sheep rumen | host: Ovis aries | place: New Zealand: Palmerston North
AGAATAATAATGAATATGGATAGAGTAAAGATTGTGTTGAATATGATAGATGATATTAAGAATTTTGTTTACGAAGCATCGCAAGTAAGTTTTAGTAATCAAATAGACATCGTGTCAGGAAGATACAGAGTATCGGCAACATCATTGATGGGCGTTTTAAGTCTTGATACAAGTGAACCTATCACAATGGAATTTCCTAAAATGTTTAAGAAGATTATAATAAATAGATTTGGCAAGTGGATTATTGAAGAATAATATAAGGGTTGGTGATAGTTGTGGCAAAGATACATATTCATACTAAGTATAGCTTATTGGATGCTATTATAGAACCAGAAGAACTTGTTAAAAAATGTGCGGGGCAAGGAGACAAGGCTTTGTGCGTTACTGAACATGGTAATGTCTATTCTAATGTTGAACTATATAAACTTTGTAAGAAGTATGGAATCAAATATCTATACGGTTGTGAAATGTATATTTGCGATGATGTCAATGTTAGAGATAAAAATAATAAATATTATCATTTAGTTGTTATTGCAAAGAATGAAACAGGTCGTATTAATCTAAATAAGCTCGTTTCAAAATCATGCAATTATAAATATTATGGCAAACCAAGAATTGATTTTGAATTATTAAAAGAACATAAAGATGGATTAATTATTCTGTCGGCTTGCATGGCAGGAGAAATTCAACGTTATATTGCACAGAAAGAATATCAGAAAGCCAAAGAGACTGCATTAAAATATAAAGCTGTATTTGGAGATGATTATTATTTAGAGTATCAAAGTCATTCTGAACCAACACAGCAAATGTTAAATAGATGTATTGTTTCACTAGCGCAAAAACTTGATATAAAGTATGTAGTCACAACCGATGCCCATTACCTTAACAAACAAGACCAAAAGTATCATAATATTTTTGTACAGATTGGACAAACAAGAGAAGTTGGAGAAACTTATAATGATTGTTATGTTCAATCTGATACAGAAATATTAGAAATCTGTAAGTCTACAACACGAGAAGAAAACTTAATAGCCATTCAGAACACTAACGAAATTGCCGATAAGTGTAATGTGGAATTACCTTTGTCTGCACCTATTATGCCACATGTTCCTATCCCCGATGATTGCAAATCAGAACTTGACTATCTTAAACAGCTTTGCATAAAGGGTTGGTATGCTAAACATATTAATGAAAAACCTAATAAAGATGAATACAAGAAACGTCTTGCTTATGAAATTAACGCCATTGAGAAGATGGGGTTTGAGGGCTATTTTTTGTTGGTGGATAGTTATTGTAATTCTGTGAAGCGCAGAGGTATTGCTAGAGGTTCTGCTGGCGGTAGCTTAGTATGTTATTTAACTAACATTACTGACATAGACCCTATTGAATTTGGGTTGTATTTTGAAAGGTTCATAGACGTAGGAGCTTTGGAACTTTTGGCGCAAGGTAAAATAACTAAGAAACAGTTGAAGATTCCTGACGTGGATTCGGATTTCGGAAAAGCTGATAGAGAAAAAGTCTTGGAATTTGTTATTGATAAATATGGCAAAGATAGAGTTGTAAGCCTTGGTTCGTTTCAATATATATGGGCGAAAGGTGCGATTAAAGACATCGGTAAGGTACTCAATATTCCCTTTGAAATTACTAATGCTATGACCGCACAACTCGATAACGAAACAATAGGTGAAGCTCTTGAACTAGGATTACTTGATAGCTATAAAAACAAATATCCAGAATTATTTGAATATGCTAAACATTTGGCTGGATTGCCGAAGTCATTTTCTGCCCATCCCTGCGGTAAGGTCATCTCTATGAATGAGGTTGTATATTATAATGCTGTAGATATTAATGATGATGGGCTTGTTATATTACAAGGAGATATGCACACGGCAGATGACCTTGGGCTTATTAAAGCCGATTTCCTTGGTTTAAGAACCATAGATGTCATCTATGACACACTAGATATGATAGGTAAAGATTATGAATACATAGCACCGCATAACTTGAATTTCAACGATAAAAAGGTTCTAAAGAATTTTAGAGATGGTTTTACATCGGGAATCTTTCAGTTTGAGTCGGCTGGTATGCAAGGGACTTTAAGAAAAATAGAGTGTAACTCTATTTTCGACTTGACTGTTGCCAATGCTTTGTATCGCCCAGGCAGTATGAAGTATATTGATAATTATGCAAATCGTAGAAAAGGTGTGGAAGAATATGAGTTCTTACACCCTGACCTTGAACCAATACTTAAAGACTCCTATGGTATTATAGTTTTTCAAGAACAGTTAATTGAAATCGGTAGACTTGCAAATCTTTCCAATCCTGATGAACTTAGAAAAGCGACAGCCAAAAAGAAAGCAGAGCTGCTTGATAAAATTAAGCCTGAGCTGTTTCACGGTTTATCTAACCGAGGTTGGACACAGGAACAACTTGACTCTTTGTGGGAATCAATGCTTGATTTTGCTAAGTATTCGTTTAATAAATCTCATGCTGCGGCTTATGCTATAATAGCATACATTTGTATGTATTTAAAAACATATCATCCTAGAGAGTTTATGTGTTCGTGGATTAACTCAGTAAGTAATAATATCGACAAAATATCAGAATGTATCATAGAAGCTAAACGTTTAAACATTCCTATTTATTTAGGTAAATATAATGATTGTTCTTCGACCACTGTTATTTATAAAGATGGAATTATGATGGGGACAAATACGTTTAGAGATTGTAACAAGCAAGTTGCCATCGAGCTTATGAGTCTTGGCACAATTAAAGGTTCGTTTGTTGATGTGCTTGATGCAATTAACGATAAAAACTTATCTATTGATACACCTCAATTAAAAACTGTTATTGGTTTAAATTTCTTCTCTGCTTTCGGAAATAATCAATATCTTTTATCTTTATATCAAATTTATAATGGCATAAAAGAAAAAAACAAAACAATACTTCCTGCATTTAGAACTTGTAAGCAAATATCTAAAAATAAAATTTTGTCTTATGCACAGTATGGTATTAGTGATTTATTAATTAAAAAATATGCTCACAAAGAAACAGCAAAACAATACTCTGAAATAGATAACATTGGATTGCTTAATGAGTTCGCTACTAATTATTTGAAAAATAATTCAATGAGTTATCGTGAGCAAATAAAATTTGATTTAAAAGTTTTAAATTACACCTTAACAACATTTAATGCAATTGATAATGATTTATGGATAGTCGTAGGATTCAAAACATATAAAGATGCCACTAAACCATACTTATTGTTACACAATGTAACTACAGGCAATGAACTTAAAACCAAAATAACCAAAGCAAGTGTATATAAGAAAAATCCAATTGGACTATTTTCTATGATTCATGTAAATCAATTTGTCGAAGAATTTAAACGAAAACAGCAATTGGTCAATGGCGAATTAAAATGGGTTTCAACAGATGAAACAGAATTAGTTTTAGAGAGTTATGAGGTTAGGAAAGAATAATGAGGTGAATAGATTGGGTGCTAAGTTAGAAACAAAAATAGAATTTGTTGGTCGTGTTGTAAGAGAGGTATGGAATAGCGATAGTTTTAAGGTCTATGCGCTCGATGTTGACAGCAACACTTATCCTGATTTAAAGAAAAGTAAGTGGAATAATGTTGTAATTAATGGCGACATTCCTTGCTTAGAGCAGGGAATTGAATACAACATAATAGGTATTGAACAGGAAACTAAAAACGGTTGGAGCTATAAAGTTGTCAATATTAAAAGAAATGAACCTATTAGCGCTAACGATATGTTTATATTCTTGTCGGAAATACTAACAATTAGTCAGGCAGAAACTTTATGGAATGTATACCCTGACATAGTACAAAGAGTAAAAGAAAACAGACTTGATGATATTGATTTTGATAAGCTAAAAGGAATAAAGGAAAAAACTTTTGAAAAGATTAAGCAGAAGATAATTGATAACTTCTGCTTGTCTGACTTAGTTATTAGCTTTCAAGGTTATCTCAGCCTCCCGATTATTAAACGTATTTATTGCAAATATACTTCTATTGAGGTATTAAAACAGAAACTCAAAGAAAACCCTTACAAATGTTTGTGTGGTTTGGCTCATACTGGTTTTAAGACAGCAGATAAGACACTTCTTGAAATTGAAAAAGTTTCTAAGGATAACATAAAAAATAACAAGCCACCAATTATTGAGTTTGATTATGAACTTAAAAGCAGTATGCAAAGATGTTTGTCCTCTATCATCTATTTATTAGAGGAGAATGAAAACAATGGTCATACCAAAATGAATTTAGCAGAGTTAAGAAAAGAGTGTATGAAACTTGTTCCTGCTTGTGCTGATAAATTTACAGAAGCCATCAAAGATAAATCAATATGGTATGATAAGTCAACTATGGATTGCGCATTGTCTAAAACGTATGACACAGAAGAATATATTGCTAAACGTATTGTTAGTGGCTTAAATGATTTTCAGGCTATATGGACTTTTAATATTGAGAAATATAGAACAGTTAATGGTTGCCAACTTTCGGATGAACAAATGAATGTTTTAAGTAATCTATGTAATAATCAAATATGTGTACTTAATGGTTCAGGTGGCACAGGCAAATCGTTTTCTACGCAAGCAATTATTAATATGTTGGAAGATAATCATAAAACCTATCGTTTGTTTTCTCCCACAGGCAAGGCTGCGAAAGTTTTGAAAGAATACACACATAGACCAACCGCTACGATTCATCGTGGATTGTGTTATAATCCTAATGGTTTTTATTATCAGGATGGTAAGGTTGTAAATTCAAAAGATAAAAATATTACTTATAATTATTACACCCCATTTGGTATGAACAAATATCATCAATTCACTTGCGATGTAATTATCGTGGACGAGTTCGGTATGGTTGATATTTATTTATTCAAAGCACTTCTTGAAGCGATAGATTTTAGTACAACTAAACTTCTTATGATAGGAGACAATGCCCAGCTTTGTTCTGTTGGTTGTGGTAATTTATTACATGATTTTATGCAAAGTAAATTAATACCCACATCAACACTTACTCAGGTATTTAGATATGGAGAAGGCGGTCTAATGAAAGTGGCTACTGATGTTAGACAGTGTAAATCTTATTTAGATAAATCAATGAAATCAAAAGCTACAACTTTCGGCAATAATAAAGATTATACTTTTGTTGATTTACAATCAGAGGATATTCCTAAAAATGCTGTTGCTCTTTACAAAAAATTACTTGAAAAGGGTAATGATGTTGAAAACATACAGGTATTAACTTCTAAGAATGTTGGCGATTGTGGAGCGAATACTTTAAATAATCTAATACAAATGGTAGCCAATCCTAATTATGGTTCTGATATTTCAATTACTTGTGGAGATGTAACATATTATCTTGATGATTTCATTATGCAGAAAGTAAATAATTATAATGCAAAAATATGTGAAGAATATCTAAGTGAAGAAGAACGTGAATTTATGTATGAGACTGGTGAAACTCCTACGGCTTTTGTGGCAAATGGTGAGACTGGTAAAATTGTATCTCTTGATAGCAAGGGCGTTGTCATAAATTTTGATGGTGTTTATATTGAATATGACAAGTCAGAATTGACCATGATAGGATTGGCTTATTGTATCACCGTTCATAAGTCTCAGGGTTCTAGCATTGATAACATAATTGTTTGCACACCTAAGAGTCATATTTTTATGCTTAATTCTAATTTGTTGTATGTCGCATTAACAAGAATGAGAAAGAAATGCTATCATTTAGGTTCATATAATACTGTTAATCAAGCTGTAACAAAAAAAGCAAACCTTGAAAGGCAGACTTTAACACAACAGTTATTGGAAAAATTTAATAAAACATATAATTCATCTCAGGAAGAAAACCCTATAACATTAGATTATGAAACGTATATTAATACTTTACCTTTTTGATTAAATATAAAACATATTCAACTTAAAATAATATTATACCCTATTGACATTTTAAATGAAATAGGGTATAATATATATAGTGAATGTTCTAATAATACATACACAAATATTAAGAATGGAGTGGTTAGCTTGATAAACTACATAGTTAAAAGGGACGGTCGAAAAGAAGAATACAATTCTGGCAAAATAAAGGATGCTATGGTCAAGGCTTTTATGGAAGTAGATGGTAATATTGATGGCGTTGCATTGGAAATAATCAATACAATTGTATCTGATATAACTAATAATAAAATCCATGAAACTATTTCTGTTGAAGAAATACAGGACATTGTAGAAAATGAACTTATGCAGAGCCAGAGAAAAGATGTTGCTAAAGCCTATATTACATACCGATACAAGAGACAATTAGTTAGAGAAAGTAATACTACTGATAAAGATATTAAAGAATTAATTGATGGTGAAAGTGCCTATTGGAATGACGAAAACTCCAATAAAAATCCTACAAGAGTAACTGTTCAGCGTGATTATATTGCAGGAATTAGTAGCACTGATATTACAAATCGTTTCTTATTACCACCTGATATTGTTGAAGCAGATAAAAATGGTATAATTCATTTCCATGATAAAGATTATTTTGTTCAACATATTCATAATTGCGACCTTATAAATCTTGAAGATATGTTACAGAATGGTACTGTCATTAACGACAAGATGATTGAACGTCCACATAAATTTTTGACAGCTATGACTATTGCAACACAAATAATAACCGCAGTAACATCTAGCCAGTATGGAGGCGCTTCGATAACACTAACACATCTTGCTCCTTTTGTAAGAGATAGCTTTAAAAAATATAAAGCAAAATATATTAGCTGGGGCTTCAATGAATTTAAAAGCGAGGAATATGCTAGAATTGACCTAAGAAAAGAAATTGAAGATGGTGTACAGACCTTTAATTATCAAATCAATTCAATGTCTACTACAAATGGTCAAGCTCCATTTCTTTCAGTATTTATGTATCTTGGGGAAACTCAGGAATATAAGCAAGAATTAGCAATGATAATTGAGGAATTTCTTAATCAAAGAATACTTGGAATAAAGAATGAAGTCGGTGTATATATAACTCCTGCTTTTCCAAAACTGTTATATGTACTTGAAGAAGATAATATCCATGATAATAGTCCTTACTTCTACCTGACTGAACTTGCTGCAAAATGTACCGCAAAAAGGCTTGTTCCTGATTACATTTCCGAAAAGAAAATGCTAGAGCTAAAAAAAGATAAGAACGGAGAAGGTCATTGTTATCCTTGCATGGGGTGCAGAAGTTTCCTTACACCTTTCATTGACGAAAATGGCAAGCCTAAGTATTACGGCAGATTCAATCAGGGCGTTGTCACTATCAATCTGGTCGATGTTGCACTGTCATCTCATAAGGATGTAAATGAATTTTGGCGGCTTTTTGAGGAACGCACTGAACTCTGCCATAAAGCATTAAGAATTAGGCACGAAAGGCTTAAAGGTACATTATCTGATGTAGCGCCTATTCTTTGGCAGCATGGAGCATTGGCACGACTCAAAAAAGGGGAGACAATAGATAATCTACTTTATGGCGGTTATTCGACTATATCTCTTGGATATGCAGGACTTTACGAATGTGTAAAGTATATGACAGGCGAAAGTCATTCAAGTGGTAAAGGTAAAGAATTTGGTTTGCAAGTAATGCAAAAACTTAATGATAAATGTACTCAGTGGAAAATGGCTGAACGTATTGATTATTCACTATACGGCACACCTATTGAATCAGGTACATATAAATTCGCAAAGAAATTGCAGGAGCGTTTTGGAATAATCGAGGGCATTACAGATAGAGACTATATTACAAACAGCTATCATGTTCCTGTATTTGAAGAAATTGACCCATTCGCAAAGCTAAGTCTTGAAAGTGAGTTTCAGGTTCTCTCTCCTGGTGGAGCAATAAGCTATATTGAATGTGCTGATATGCAGAAGAATATCCCTGCGGTAATTCGAGTTATAAAATTTATTTATGACAATATAATGTATGCCGAACTGAACACAAAGAGCGATTACTGTCAGGTATGCGGCTACGATGGCGAAATAAAGATTATTGATGAAAACAATACCTTGCTCTGGGAGTGTCCCAATTGTGGTAATCGGGATAAAAATAAACTCAATGTTGCAAGACGTACTTGTGGATATATCGGAACTAATTTCTGGAATCAGGGCAGAACACAGGAAATTAAAGAACGAGTTGTTCACCTTGATGACCATGAGTTGAGAGGTGACTAATATGAGATATGCAAGTATACGCAGTATGGATATTAGTAATGGCGAGGATGTTGGAGTAGCCTTATTCGTACAGGGTTGTTACTCTCACTGTAAAGGCTGTTTTAATCCTGAGACATGGGATTTCAATGGTGGTCAGGAATGGACAGAAGAAGTTCAAAATAAATTTCTTGATTTAATTGACAGACCATTTATTAAAAGAGTTAGTATCCTCGGTGGCGAGCCGCTTGCTTATGAGAACTTACCCGATGTTTATGATTTAGTAAAAACAATCAAGGAAAAATATCCTGATAAAAAAATATGGTTATACACAGGATATACATTAAGCTGCGGTACGAACGAACGTGGTGAATTATTGGGTGACTTTGCTAACGCTGACATAGGTTGGGATAATGGACTTCTCCGTAATCACATAATAAGGAATTGTGATGTTGTAGTTGATGGCGCATACAAAGAAGAATTGAGAGATTTGACTTTAGCTTTTAGAGGTAGTTCAAATCAACGAGTGATAGATGTAAAGAAAACAATACAAGAAAAACAAATCGTATTGTATACGATTTAAAAAATACAAGTATGGTCTTATATTACATACAAACAAGAAAGGTGTATTAATATGAATAGATTTGAAAAGATAAGTAAGACACAGTTCAATAACGACTTTGATTGTAAAACATACACAGATGATGGTTTTATAATATTTGAGAACCTTAAACTCCCCAAGAGAGCTACAACAGGTTCGGCAGGATATGATTTTTTTGCACCATTTGATATTGAAATTCTGCCTAGGCAGACGGTACTTATACCCACAGGAGTTAGAGTTATCCTCGATGATGATAAATTCCTCGCAATCTATCCTCGCTCTGGACTTGGCTTCAAGTATAAAATGCAGCTCTATAATGGTACAGGTATTGTAGACAGGGACTATTATTACTCTGACAATGAAGGTCATATTTGGGTCAAGTTTTATAACGACAGTCCTGATGGTAAGACCATTAAAATCAAGGCAGGAGAAGCTATGTGCCAAGGTATTATACAGCAGTTCTTTAAGACCGAGGATGATAACACAGAGGGTGTAAGGAATGGCGGCTTTGGTAGTAGCGACAAGAGATAATTACTAAATATAGTATTGCGAGTTTAATTTGGCACTAGATATACACAATATATAGTAATAAGATAAGCAACAACCACTATATATTGTGTATAAATAGGTCATAAAATTAAAGTTTTATGAGGTGCGAATAATGGATATTAATATTAATGACACAAGAATAATTGAGTATTTTAATATTATACAATCTTTAGCGGATAAACTTGATGAAGAAATATTTTTTTACAATAGTGTTTCAAAACCACTTAAAAAAGAATGTAAAGATGATAACCTTTGTATTAATTGTTATTGGGATTGGTATATTGAAGAAAACGAAGAAGATGAAGATGTTTGTATTAATTGCCGTAATTGTTCTAATTATAAATGGGTTGGCACACAACGAATCAAAGACCTTAATAACATGATTGAACAATTAGGTAAATTACTTATGATTAATAAGCAGGAGAAAGAAGAATGATGATACCGTATAAAGAATCTGATTGGGACGAACCAAAGACAACTACTATGGTTGCCATAAATAATATGAAGATGCCAAAAAGTTGTGCTTGTTGCCCATGTTGCTATCCAGTTGATGCCGAAGCAAAAACACTTGATGATGGAAACTTCTTTTGTTCAGCAACAGACGAAGCATACGATTTAACTAAAGAAATATTTAAACGTAATACTCGACCTGATTTTTGTCCTTTGATAGAAGTGAAAGTTAAAATTAAAAAGAGGTAAGCTAATGACATTAACTAATCGAGAGAGAGAGAGCAAGCTAATCAATGGTAATTGTTTAGATTGCTTTAAAAAAATACCTAACGAGAGTATAGATTTAATTGTTACAGACCCACCATATAAATGTATCTCAGGTGGTAAACCACATTTAAAAGGACAACCATCAGGTATGCTTTCTAAAAATGATGGAAAAATTTTTACTGAAAATAATATAGAACCCGAAGAATGGTTTCCAGAACTGTTTAGAATTTTAAAAAATGGAACTCACTGTTACATTATGACCAATGTTTTAAACCTTGAACGCTATTTAACTCTTGCAAGAGAAACTGGTTTTAGTCTCCACAACGTTTTGATATGGGAGAAAAATAATTGCACTCCTAATAGATGGTACATGAAGAATTGTGAGTATGTATTATTTCTTCGTAAGGGTCAAGCTAAGAAAATAAATAATGTTGGCAGTAAAACAGTTCACCAGTTTAATAACATTACAGGCAATAAATTGCACCCTACTGAGAAACCAATAGACTTATTGCAATTCTATATCGCAAACAGTTCAAATGAGGGTGATATAGTGTTAGACCCTTTTATGGGTTCAGGCAGTACAGGAATTGCAGCCAAAAATCTTGGTCGAGATTTTATAGGCATAGAACTTGACGAGAATTATTTTAAGATAGCGCAGGAGAGAATAAATGAGGTGAAATAAATTTGAGTAAAAATAAATATATTAAATCCCCTATAAATTATACAGGAAACAAATATCGTTTACTTGATAGAATATTGCCATTATTTCCAAGTGGTATAAATCGTTTCATAGACTTGTTTGGTGGTAGCGGAACAGTATTATTAAATGTTGATGCTGCATCTTATGTGTACAATGATATTAATAATTACATATCAGACCTTTTTAAAGAACTGATAACTACTAATTATGATGCTATTATTGCTCAAATCGAAGAAATAATATTCAAATATGACCTATCCAAAACCAATAAAGAGGGTTTTGAAAAGCTAAGGAACGATTACAACTCTGGTAGATATGATAGAGCTATAGATTTATACGTTCTGATGTGTTATTCATTCAATTATCAGTTCCGTTTTAATAATAACCATCAATATAATTCTAGTTTCGGAACAGGGCGTAGTTGCTTTACTATACGGCAAAAAAATAGTATTGCATCAATTAGAGATGTTATTAAAGACCGTATGGTGAGTTGCTATAGCCTTCCTTTTGAGGACTTTGCTGATGCTATTCACGAAGGAGATTTCGTTTATTGTGACCCGCCTTACTTAAATTCAGTAGGTAATTATAATGATGGCAAGAGAGGTTTTGAAGGTTGGAATGAAAAGCACGAGAATAACTTGCGGGGATTGCTAGATTATTTATCTTCGCAAGGAATTAAATGGGCTTTGTCAAATAATATTGCTTATAACCGAACTCTAAAACAATGGGCAGAGGATAATCAATATATAATTCATTATTTAATAAAAGATTACAAAACCTGCAACTACCACCGAAAGGATAAAGATAGCATTGAGGTACTGATTACAAACTATTAAAGTGAGGTGAATAACTAAATATGTATTGCAAAGAATGTAAGTGGTTTGAACCAGGATATACTTCTAATAGTAGTGGAGTGTGCGTAGCTAGAGGTGTTAAAGTATATCCAAATCATTTTTGTTGGTTGAGTTCAGACTCAAATCGTAAAACAAAATCTTACGATGAAAACAACAGTATAGGACAAACAAAAGAAACAATTCATGTGAGGTGAATAGCTAATGGCAAGTAATTCTAAATCTTGGGGCTTTGACCCAACTGACGATAAAGATATTTATGTGTGTCTGTTTATCAGCAGAAATAAAGATAACAAAGATGTCCCCAACTTTGTAGAAAGAAGAAAATCTTTTATAACTACAAAGCATTATACTGACCCTAATTTAATAATAGAGTTTTTTAATTTTGTCAGTAATGGTGTACCTAATGAAATTTGTCGAATGTATTATTCGCTAAATTCAAGAAACAAAGAAGTTGTTTACAAGAATCTTCTTCATTTTCTTATTGACGAACCAAACTTTAATCTTTGTGCGTTGCAATCTAAAATCGCTTCTATCGCAGCTAAACATGAATGTGCAAAAACAAAATATTGGTTCTTTGATTTTGACATACAGGATATAGAAAAAGTTAAAGAATTTATGAATGATATTCACAATATTGATAATAACATTGTAGTTATTTCTCGTGCTACACCTAACGGCTATGCTATTATTACGAATCGAGGATTTGACACAAAAGAATTATTTAAGAAGTGGACAGAAAATGTAACACTTAAAAAAGATGATTTAATTTGTATTCGTTGGAATGAACCGATAACCGATAAAGAGGTAGATAAGGTAGTTCATTCCTTAAACACAAACAAAATATCTTATAAAAATGAGGACGGTTCTTTGAAAAGTGTATACGAAATATTAAAACAAATTAGTGATGATTATAATAATGATTGACATGGAGGAAGATAAATGCACGAAATAATAAGACACTTTGGCAATGAAGAAATCTGTGAAACCGATATGGAATGGCAGGAAGAAATGCGAACCAACATGAACAACCAATGTAGAAGTAATGGTGCAGAGAGCTTTAAGAAAAAGAGAATAAAGAGGAAAATGGCTAAGAGGTCAAGGAGGAAAAATAGATGAAAGTTGAACTTGTAAGATATACAACTAACCCACACGAAGCAATTGAACTTGCGGCAAGTAATTGTTATGACAGCATACCTAATGGTAAGATAATGAACGCCTGTTATAAATCAGGGCATCATAGTATTCTTGAATTTGCTCAGTTTCATTTTCATATCGAGGGTGTAAGTCGTGCGCTTACACATCAGCTTGTCAGGCACAGAACAGCTTCTTTCTCTCAAAGGTCACAGAGATATTGTTCAGAGGATGGCTTTGAATTTGTAATTCCACCATCTATTGAAAGACTTGATAATAATATTCGTGACTTATACATAAACACGATAGAAGAAATAAAAAATGCTTATGAGGCTCTGCAAACTTTTGATATTCCTAATGAAGATGCACGTTACCTTTTGCCAAATGCTTGCTGTACAACTATTGATGTTTCATTCGATTTCAGAAACCTTATTCATTTTATGAATGAACGTTTATGCACAAGAGCGCAATGGGAGATAAGAGAACTGGCTCAGAAGATGCGAGATTGTGTTATAGAAGTATTCCCCGAAGCAAAAGCAATGCTCGTACCCAAATGCGAGAGATTTGATACAGCATTTTGTCCTGAGATAAAAAGTTGTGGTAGACACAGAACGCTAAAAGAATTGATATAAGGAGTGCATATTATGATACGATTTAGAATAGCGTTGAAAAATTCAGATGCTTTAAATTTTTATGCTAGTCCAGAAACAACAGCTTATGAAGTTTCTAGGTCAACTAAATATGATATTGCAAAATTTCTTGATTGTTTTGTCCATGATATTATACTTAACAAAATAACTCTTACACAAGATTATGACGAATGTATACATGACATAGCAAAAAATATTGTTAAGTATAATCCAACAGATATAGTTCCAACAGATATAGCAAAGTTCTTTGGGAAACTGGCTGATGCAATAGAATATGAGAATAGCTATGGTAACTGCAATATGTCAAACGAGGTGAATGATAATGGCTAAGAAAGTAACAACTAAAAATGAACCTATTAATATTCCTGCAACATTAACAGACCATCTGTTTTATGGGCTAGAGCTTGACGAAGAACAGAAAGTATTTAGAGATGCTATATGGAATGTAAATAAAGATATTATATTTTGTAACAGTAAGGCAGGAACAGGCAAAACTCTTGTTGCAGTTGGTACAGCTAATTTACTTGTACAATATGGACTGTATAAAAAAATAATTTATGTATGTAGTCCTTGTAATGAATTTCGACTCGGATTTATGCCAGGAGATTTGACAAGCAAAGCTGAGGTCTACTACGAGCCGTTGTACTCAGCAATGCAAGCTCTCGGAATTAGTCCATTTACTGCGATAGACAATGGAAGCCTTGTTAATCAGAAATACGATGATGCTGGTTATATTAAGCCTCTTACAGATGTTTACCTTAGAGGTTGTAACCTTGACAATGCTGTAGTCATCTTGGAGGAAATGCAAAATTATGATGTTGAAATTGCTAAAAAAGTTTTGACAAGAATATGTAAGAATACTAAGGTAATTTGTATAGGACATACTGGACAGAACGATTTGCAGAAAAAAGAACGTAGTGGTTTTGATAGATACATACAGCATTTTGCCAATAAACATGATGACAGAGTAGCTATATGTAAACTTACTCATTCACATCGTTCATGGATTGCTGAATGGGCAGATGAACTTAATGATAATTCAAATGATTCGACATCTAACATATCAAGAAAAACTTTGTCAATTATACAGGGTTATATACCTAAGTGACTGACTCTATTGGCTTTAAAACAAAGGAGAATTGAGTAATGAGTAGATGGATTGATGCTGATGAAATAATTGAGGATTTTAAAAATGATTTGGTAAACAGTAAAATGGAAGCTCTACGTGGAAATCCACATGATTCAATTCTTATCAATGACGTAATTGAACGAATTGAAAATGCACCTACAATTGAATTAGCAATTCCAACAATTCCAAAACCTTTAGATGGATATTTAGTAACTACTTATTTGCAAGGTTATAAATATGAAGATTATGTTTTATATTGCCCTGCTTGTAAATACTGTTATGGAAATGTTGACAGCTTTATGAAAAAGCATAGTGAAGTAAAATATTGTTTTAATTGTGGTCAAAAAATATTGTGGTCAAAAGATAAAGATAATACTTGTTTGTATTGGAAAGACAAAGGCAGAAAGGAATGACAAATATGTATATAACATTGACTGGCATAATAATCGTTGTGGACATTGTTGTAAGTGCTATAGCAGCTTCAATAGGAAAATATGATGTAGCTTCCTACTATGTGCTTTTGGGTATTCTATTTACAATTCTTTTTACAAGTTCATCAGATACAGATGATACAGAAAGGAATGACGACACAAATGATTAAATACGAAGATGATTGTGTAGGTTGTCCACCTGAAATCGGGTGCTTGGGAAGTTCTTGTCCTAATAGAAATATTCCTCACACTTATTGTGATAGGTGTGAGGATGAAGCACAGTTATATGCACATAACGATAATACAGAACAACTTTGCGAAAAATGCATGAATGAAGAATTTGAACTAGCATGGAAAGAATTATCATTTGAAGATAAATGTGAAATATTTGGAGTAAAGGAGATTACAATATGAAACCTATTATTTTAATTTGCGGTGCAAGCGGCAGTGGCAAATCAACTTTAGTAGAAGAACTTGAAAATTATTATGGTTTTAAATCTATACCTAGCTATACAACTAGACTACCTAGACATGAAAATGAAAAAGGACATACATTCATTACCGATGAAGAATTTGATAAGTTAACCAATATTATTGCTTATGCAGAAACAACCAATGCAAGATATTGTGTTACTCAGGATATGTTCGATAACGAAGATTATAGCTTATACGTTATAGATAATTCAGGTATTAAGTATCTTAAAGAAAATTACAAAGGTCAAAGACCGATGTATGTAGCTTACATAACTTGTCCGCTGAGACAGCGTTATGAGCGTATTATTAAAAGAGCAGACAATAATCCTGACCCTATAGGTTTTGCCCTTGAACGTATTGAACATGATGCGGTTGAATTTAGAAATGTAGATTACGATATAAAGATTGACAACTCAGATGGTCGCTATACTAATGCGTTTACAAGTTTATATTTGTTCTGTTGTAGCATCAACAATAAGTGAGCGACAAGTAAATAGTTGAAGTTAAAGAAGTAAAAGAGGTAGTGTAAAATGATTAAATCAGAGAGAGTTCATAAACTTTTCAACAATGATTGCATGAATGTAATGAGTAAGATGCCTGACAATAGTGTAGACTTAACGTTAACCGATATTCCGTATAATGTAGTCAATCGTGACAGTAATGGACTTAGGGAGTTAGACAAAGGTGTAGCCGATGTAATGCAGTTTAACCTTAATGAATTTCTTAATGAAGTATATCGAATTACTGAAAGTACAATAATTATTTTCTGTGGTAAAGAACAATTAAGCCCTATCCATAAATACTTTGCTGAGAAGCAAGCTAAACATTTGGGAACTGTTAGACAGTTAATATGGGAGAAAACGAACAGCAGTCCAATGAATGGTCAATACATATATCTATCAGGCATTGAGAATGCCGTATGGTTTAAAAAGCGTGGTGGCACATTTAATGCTCATTGCAAAAATACTGTATTCAAATACCCTTGTGGCAGAAGTAAACTTCATCCCACTGAGAAGAACCATGAATTATTAAAAGAGCTTATACTTGACAATAGCAATGAAAATGATATAGTATTCGACCCTTGCTCTGGCTCTGGTAGCCATCTGCTTGTAGCAGCACAAAGTAATAGAAATTTTATTGGTGTTGAACTCAATGAAGAATATTATAAGATAAGTCGTGAAAGACTAAAAGAAAACAAATATTTGTAATCTAAGGAATTAAAATGTATGGCTAAAAAATCGCAAGCAAGAATATCACTGTATAAAAAAATTTGGTGTAAGATAAGATACTATCAACAATTATATGATATATCCGATAAAGATTTATCTAACTATTTATGCGTTTCAGAAAGAACTCTTAAAGAATATGATAAGAATGCCATGAATATAACATTAGGTAAGTT
>AUXO014403126.1_pt1 | contig 16852 bp, 31 predicted proteins | sample 768731 | NCBI WGS metagenome assembly AUXO01 (sample SAMN02715735, study PRJNA202380) | gut metagenome | biome: sheep rumen | host: Ovis aries | place: New Zealand: Palmerston North
CAATGCGTAAAGATATTCTTATATTCCCTGAGATACGAGCCGTATTTGCGTATCTTTGCTCCGCTGCTACTGATTATCACGAAGCAGCTAATGTACAACCGGTGAGAATAATTTCAGAGTTCACAGGCTTGACGAAGTACAGGGTGCGTCAGTGTATAAAAGCCCTGCGTGATCTTGGACTTGTAGAAAGAACAACGTGCGGTTTTCCTGCTTATGAAATCTACACAGAAAACGGTCTTACAGACTTTGACGAATCTCACCCACCTGTAAACGGCTTCGGGCTGACGAAAAAAGGTTTTGAAAGTGCAACGTATAAGAAGGCAGACGAGCTAAATGAAGCTGAATACAAACGTTGGGCTGAAATGTCCGAAGAAGAATTTCAGAAAGAAATGGAACAGGAGGGCTGAAAATGACAATCGATAAATACTTGGATATCGTAGCTGAAACATGGCTTGATATGTACTTAGGCAACAGCTTACCATCGGGGGTGAGAGGGTATTCGGTATCTTCTCCGACAGATGCAACAAAAATCATAAGCGTTGCAAGAGATATGATTCAGAGAGGTGAGTATTAATGACAATCGATGAAGCAATCCGTCACGCTGAGGAAGTGGCAGAAGGACAGGACAAGTGTGCTGAGATAAGCGTTAGTAAACACGCAAAGGAACGTATAAGCAAGTGCGCCGCAGACCACAGACAGCTTGCGGAGTGGTTGACGGATGTCGCATGGAATGGCTGAACGAGAATGAAAAGGAGAAATCATCATGAATGAAGACTTTACATTTTACTATCAGGGCAGAGACGGTACAATGTGGTACAGATGCACAAAATGCGGATACCTGACAAGAGGCAAACCGAAAGTATGCCCTGTTTGTGAGGGCAAAGGAAGGAGAGATAACGAGGATGAAGAAAAAGGCAAACAGGGATAGACGGAGGGGGGATGATAGGTGAAGATCAGATACGCTGAGTTTGATCCCCGTAAAGGAAATATCTTCCGACAAGGGTACACCGAAAAGATGAAACGCTGTTATGAGAATTATAACGAAAAAACAGGTGAGTTTGATAATTATAATCATTGCGGCAGCAGTGTAAAGCATGATATAGGATATTATGTCTGCCCGAACGGTGGCAACCTGATGAAGATATGCGGTTATATGGGGATGTGCGGTGCTATCTACAAACCAAAAGAACTTGAAGAAACACAACTATCATTTTTCGAGGAGTGATGAACATGATTATAAACGGCAAATGGATGAACGAACCTGAGATAATCGCATTGATATCTCAGCTGACAGCGAATAAGAAAAGGCTTGAAAGGCAGTTGGATGAAGCGAAAAGGCTTTTGTTACTTGCCAATGCTGAAATATATTGTTTCTCGGATGGAAAATGGGAACATGAAGCAGATGTGTTAAAGCTGATAGGAGGTGAAAGCACATGATTCAATTCACAGTTTATGGAACTCCTGTCGGTAAAGGCAGACCAAAGTTCAGCACGGTCAACGGTCACGCTGTTGCATATACGCCGAAAAAAACAGCAAACTATGAGACGCTTGTACTGCTTGCATATCAGCAGAAGTACGGCGGTCAGAGCTTTGACAAAGACGTAAAGCTGAAAGCTGATATTACAGCATTCTTTTCAATTCCGAAAAGCACAAGCAAGAAAAAGCGTGAGGAGATCTTCAGAGGGAACATCAAGCCAACAAAGAAGCCTGACTGTGATAATATCGCTAAGGTTGTGCTGGATGCACTGAATAAGGTTGCATACTATGACGATAGTCAGATCGTCAGGCTCACGGTCCAGAAGCTTTACAGTGATGAGCCGTGCGTTATAGTTCATATATGGGAGGATGATGGAAATGATAGTCAAAATGATGGATAATACCTGCGTTATATGCGGTCAGATTATACCAGAAGGGCGGCAGGTGTGTCCGAGCTGCGGAACGACCGAGGCTGATGTCTACGGCAAGCTTATGGGAAGGCCTGCTCCTGAAGAAGAATTCAAAGTTGATGATGAGTTGGAGCAGGCGTTTCATCAGGGATTTGAGGCAGGGATGAAACACGCTTGTGAGCTGAAGGAAGATAACAACCGGCTACAGCGTGAGAATGCCTTCCTGAAAAATCAGCTGGAACTCAGAGCGAGAGTTGATGATATAGACGGACAGTACGAATGATCTTGCAAGAAAGGAGATAATCTTATGAAAGTAAGAACCGACTGCAACAAATGCAGAGAACGCATTTACAAAGAGGCAGAAACTGATTTTCCGAAACATGAATACAAGTTCTTCAGTGATTCTGCATACAGCCTGGCAGTATTCGCTACGGCCGCAGCGTTATGCGTTCATCATCGGCGTAAACGCTCTAAGAAATATATTCAGCAGTTCTTCGATGAGATGTGTTTTATATTTGATTATCCTGAAATCATGGGTAAGCAGATAACAACTACCGAAATGGTGAAGTTCCTGACTGAGGCATACGGCATTGACTTCTCGAAAATCAAATTGCATTTAGAATCCGAGGAAGAATTTATAAGAGATGTGAGGTAATTATTATGGATTTTGTTTTAGGAGCGCTTACTGGCGCAATCATAATGGCTGCTGCTGTTGGTGTATCGATCACTTACGAGCCGTATGCTAAGATCACAGAGTACAGGCTGATGCTGGACTTGGAGGACATCAATGACGGAAACAGAGATGAGAGACTATCTTGAAGGCCACTTCTATGCAAGCAAGAAGATCAAGGCGCTTCAGGCGGAAAAGAACAAGCTGAGCTCAACAACTGAGATATCTGATATCGAAAGCGAGATAATAAGTCTGAGGGATAAGCAGCGCACTATCAGAGAGCTGATAAGCTCACTTCATGATGATGATCTGGAGGCAGTACTGATATTCAGATACATAGTTCATAACACCGAAGAGCAGACAGCTGAAAAGCTTAATTATGCTCCTCGGACGGTGCAGGAAAAAATCAAGAAGGCCGTCAAGAAATTATGTGGTAAAATGTGTGAAAATGTGTGGTAATGTGTGATAACAATAAGTATAATGAGGATAGAAAGCAGCGGACCGGAAAAGGCAGACTTTCGGGAGCGCTTCATCCCTGTGCTCCCTGTGCCTCCGCCTATTTTCCATGTCTCTTTTCTTTTGTTCTACACAGAGTGAAGCGAAGGCGGTATGCGTTGCGGCTTATACCATGCCGCCGATAACGCTTCATCAGAATTAATGTAAGAAACAAGGTAACTACTTGTAACTTGCACCATAAACGGACGGGACAGAGAGCACCTCCTTTGATTAAGAACAGAAACGCCTTACAGCCTCTCACTGTAAGGTTTTTCTGTATATGAGAGCGGTGAAATAATGAATGTACATGAAATACCAATCGAAGCATTAAAACCTTATACAAACAACGCAAAAAAGCATTCAGAAAAGCAGATAGAGCAGCTCATGAAGTCCATAGACCTGACTAAGGGCCTGAGACAGCCGATAGTTATAGACAGCAATAACGTTGTTGTATGCGGCCACGGAAGGCTTGAAGCAGCTAAGAGGCTCGGATATATCACAGCCCATGTGAATGCATAGACGATATGACAGAGGATGAAATCAGAGCGTACAGGCTCATAGATAACAGAATCAGCGAGGGAGAATACGATCTTGCAATTGAATTCGAGGAACTGTCAGAAATTGAACTCGATATGACAGAATTCGACTTTGATATATTCAGTATGGACGACAAAAGCAATGATGATAGGGAATATTTTGAGAAAGTATTCACATTTCCCATCGAGAAAAAGCAACAGATAACGAATTATCTGAAAAAGCATATTCAGGAGATCACAGAGGAAATTATAAGAAAGTCAGGTGAAGAGTAAATGTGCGGTAACATGGGAGGCGGTGCAGCCGGTTCAAGTGGTGGCTCTGGTGGCATCCCTGCTGTAATTCAAAGTAAGGTTGACAAAGTAAGACAAATGACGAAAAAATCATCATATGGCGAATTACAAGGCGATATAAAAGTTACTAAAGATAAGAACGGCAATTACAACCTTTCATATACGCAAGTGAAAAGCTATGATACATTAAAATCAAGCACTATTGGTATTGGCGATATCCCGGCTCGAAAAGAAACTACATACACCACATATGTAATGAATAAAGACGGAAAAAGAATTGATACTATCCGAAAAACAGAAACCGAATACAACAATAAGAGCAAAAAATCTGAAAATAGCAATGTTTCTAATGACTGGAACGGAACAAACGCTAACAGAGGAATATCAAGAAAAGAAATAAGAAGACGAAAAGCCGCACAAAAATGGGCTGAACGTAATGTCAAGTGATAACAGAAAGGCATAACAAATGAGCATATCCTGCGGCATTCAGTGCCTTGTATGTGATTATCCGATACACTTTGACACATACAAAGGCTGCTCTCATGCTTGTAAATATTGTTTTGTCAAGAAGAAATACAGTATCAACAACATAGAGCCGATAAACACAACAAAGTCTCTCAGGAACTTCATTGAGGGTAAAAGAAACTTTGAAACAAAGTGGTGCGACTGGAATATTCCTCTTCACTGGGGTGCAAATTCAGATCCCTTTCAGAAATGTGAAGAAGAATTTAAAAAGTCACTGGACTGTTTAAAGATATTTGCAGAAACAAAATATCCTTTCATAGTCAGCACAAAGAATCCTGTTTTAGCTTGCAAAGAGCCTTATTTATCGCTACTCAGTCAATGTGACTGCGTATTTCAAATATCTATGGCTTGCAGTAAGTATGATAAGCTTGAACCGGGTGCTCCGACTTATGAGCAGAGACTTGAAGTGGCAAAGATACTCTCACAGCACGTTAAAAGGCTTATAGTGAGGGTTCAGCCGTACTTTGCGGACTGTTTCAAGGATATTTTTAAAGAAATACCCCGATACGCTGAAAGCGGTGTATACGGTATTATATGCGAGGGGTATCACAGTCAGAAGAAACAAAAGGGACTTGTCAAAGACGGTAAGTATTGTTTCTCAATAGACCAGTTAGCACCGCAATTCAAGAAAATCAAGGAAGAATGCCACAAGTACGGCTTGCGGTTCTTCTCAGGTGAAGACAGAATCCGCTTTCTCGGTGATAGTCTCTCCTGTTGCGGTACGGAAGGACTTAAAACATTCAAGCCGAATACATTTAACATTCAGCACCTTGCACATGATGTGAATGCAGAGCCGACAGATGCAATGAAACAGACTGATACATATCAGCCGTTCAAAGGTCTCGGACAGTCTCAGGCATTCGCTATGAAGTGCGAAGATAAGTCATTTGAAGAACTAATGCACGAAATAGGCGATAATTACGTGTATTGGTATCAGGAATTAAGAAGAAAGTGGGGTTGATTTTTATTTGTGGTAACATGGGAAATGCGTCAGGTAAGATTGGCACAACAGGCACTGGAGTATCGCTTGTAAGAAACGGTAAAACAAGTAATTATTATATTACCTCTGACGGCAGCTTACGAGACATAGTAAGACGTTATTAATAAATACGGTGACAAAGTAGGTAAAAGAAAGCCAACAAGACATTTAAAACTTGATGGTGATCACAATTGGAATAAGTAACATTGAAAGGAGGCGGCAATGGCTAACGAGCAGAACTTAAAGTCCATAAGTGAGCGAAGTGCGAGTGAACAACGAGAAATGCGCTCCAAAGGTGGCATTAATTCTGGTAAAACTCGCAAGCGCAAATCTGACCTCCGAAGAATGGCTCAGGAAGTGCTTGACGGAACATACACAGACAAGAACGGTAACAAGTTCACGGGCGAGGAAGCAGTCATAAAGGGCCTTATAGCTAATCTGACGGACCCTAAGGGCAAGAACTGGGGTAAGGCCATGGACTTGCTTATACAGCTTATAGGAGCGAATAAGAGCAAGGAAGAAAAGCAGCTCATGAAAACACAGATCAAGATACTGCAAACTAAGGCCGAACTTATGGCCGGCGCTGATACAAGCGCACTTGATCACCTCGATGAAATACTGAAGGAAATGAGAAAAAATGCTGAAGCTCAGTCCGAAACAGAATGAGTACATAAGGCAGGCAAACAGCCGATGGAATATCAAATCGGGCGCTGTACGTTCGGGCAAGTCCTTCTGTGATGTTGCATATATCATACTGTCAAGGCTCAGAGCCGTGAAGGATGAGCCGGGACTTAATGCGATTATCGGAGTATCAAAGGAAACTGTTGAGAGAAACGTTTTGCAGCCGATGAGAGAAATCTATACTTCCGAAGTTGTAGGCACTATCAACAGCCGAAACATTGCAATGATCGCAGGCGTTCCGGTTTACTGCCTCGGAGCTGAAAAAGCTTCTCAGGTTGCAAAGATACAAGGTTCATCAATCAAGTATTGTTACGGTGATGAGGTCGCAAAGTGGTCTCTGAATGTCTTTGATATGCTGAAATCACGACTTGACAAGCCTTACAGTAAGTTTGACGGCTCCTGCAATCCAGAGGGCAAGATGCACTGGTTAAAGCAGTTCATAGACCGTGAGGACCTTGATATTTACGTACAAAAGTACACGATATTCGATAATCCTTTCCTCAGCAAGGACTTTGTAACAAATCTCTGCAATGAGTACAAAGGGACAGTATACTATGACAGACTGATACTCGGCAAGTGGGTAAACGCCGAAGGAATCGTTTACAGTATGTTCGATGAAGCTGTGCACGTTACAACAGAGGAATTCGACTTCAAGCCTGCATACTATGTCAGCTGCGACTATGGTACACAGAATCCGACAGTATTTCTGTTATGGCATAAGATAGCAGACGGTCGGTGGTTATGCGAAAAAGAGTACTATTACAGCGGCCGAAAAGAAGTCAAGCAGAAGACCGATGAAGAGTATGTAAACGACTTATTCACGTTTATAGGTGATATATATATCAGCGGTATGATTGTGGATCCGTCAGCGGCTTCCTTCATTGCAGCACTCAGAAAACGAGGTATTACAGTTATACCTGCAAACAATGCTGTTCTTGACGGTGTACGCTTTACAGCAGGCCTGCTGAATACTCAAAAGCTTTTATTCAGGCCTTGCTGCAAGAATACGATAACAGAATTCAGCGTTTACAGCTGGAATCCAGACACTGAGGAAGACGAGGTTATAAAGGAAAATGACCACTGCATGGATGCAATGCGTTATTTCTGCTATACACACTTAGCGACTTCAAAGGTCGGAACAGCTAAAATCAGATAGGAAGTGAAACAATGCCGTTTCTTTTAAAAAACACAGACGAGCTCACACCTGATCTTATATGCAGGTATATACAGCTGCACATAAATCAGACGAGCGACAGATACCAGCGCTTACAGGACTACTACGAAGGAAGACACGATATCCTGCTCAGAGAGCCGAAAAGGCCTGATGAACCGTGTAATAACTTAGTGTGCAATTACGCAAAGTACATATCAGACCTTGCGTCAGGTTATCTTATCGGAGAGCCTATATCATACCAGACAGAAGATGATAGCAACATAGATGATCTTATGGCATGGTTTAAAAAGGCTCAGGCAGATGTGCAGGATATGGATAATGCGAAGTATCAGTCAATCTATGGCGTGGCCTATGAGCTTGTATATATGTCCTCAGACGATCCACCAACGCCGAAGACAGCGAGTATTCATCCATCACAGGCTTTTGTGATATACAATAGCACTGTTGAGCTCCTGCCTGTTGCAGGTGTGTACTACTACGAGCAGAGAGACCCGAAGACACAGGAACTCACAGGCTATAAAGTTGAAGCAAGCACAAATGATAATCTCATATACTTTGATGTTACAAAGGACTTTGCTGTTGACAGTGAGGTTGAATATAATGAGAATCCGTTCGGAGCAGTAACGCTTATTGAGATATACAATAATAACGAGCTTCAGGGTGACTTTGAGCAGCTTATACCGTTAATAGACGGTTATAACTGTCAGCAGTCAAACAGGATTGACGATGTTGAGAACTTTGTTAACTCTCTCATGGTCCTTACAGGCCAGACATTAGGCGACACACACTCAGAAAAGGCTGAAACATACAGGGATATCAAAGAGAACGGTGTTATTGAGCTCACTCCCGGAAGTGATTTGTCGTTTCTCACACGACAAATTGACCAGGCAGGAAACGAAATGCTCAGGCAGTCAATAGCTGATGATATACACAAGTTTTCTTGTGTTCCAAGTATGACGGACAGAGACTTTGCAGCGAATGTCTCCGGTGTAGCAATGCAGTACAAGCTCCTCGGCCTGAATCAGATCACGAAGATCAAGGAAAGATACGTCAAGGAAGGTATCAGAGAGAGAGTTAATCTCTTTAATGCTATTCTTGAAGCAAAAGGCAAGAAACCAGTTGATATTGACAGCCTGACAATTACTATCAATCACAGCCTGCCGAAGAATCTTGTTGAAATCGCTCAGGTTGTCGGAAACCTTGAAGGATTATGCAGCAAGGAAACACTTGTTGCACAGCTGCCATTCGTTGAGGATCCGGAAAAGGAAATCGAAAAGGCAACAGAGGAAAGAAAGCAGCTCATGGATGAGCAGTTCGTAATGCAGTCGGCCGTAATTCAGGCTGAGGCAGAAGCAAAGAACAATGACACGGAATGAGAAATACTGGATTGACAGAGCAGACAGGCGCATGGACAATTATACATTGTCCGCTATTGCACAAGCAAGAATTATTAATCAGTCATATAACGCATTGTGCAATTATGTGCAATCAGAAATAGCAAAGATTCTGAAGCACACAGGCGGCCCTGATACGCTTGCATATGAATACCGTATAAAACGGTTAACCGCTCTTTTAGAGCGCACAAATAAGCGTATGCAGCGCTTATATGGTGTGAATCTCGGCGATACAACAGGATTCCTGAAAAGAATCATCCCCGAAGCGTATTATCATACGATATTTGATATCGCACAGGGAACAGGCGTTCAGCCGATGTTCTCGGCGGTCAATCCTCGGCTGATAGATAAGATCATAAACGAGGATTGGAGCGGTCAGAACTATTCAAAGCGCATATGGAGCAATACAGATGCACTTGCTGAGAAGATAAGAGAAGTTCTTACAGAAGCAGCAATGAGCGGAGAGAGTATATACAAGACCTCCAGAAAGCTCTCTGAAGCCTTTAATACAGCCGCTTACAACAGCCAACGTCTTATACGTACTGAGACAACATACGCCTGTAATCAGGCGGAAATGCTGTCATATAAGGAACTTGACATAGACCGTTACGAATTCGTTGCAACTCTTGATATACGTACATCAACGATATGTCAGAAGCTTGACGGCCAGATATTTGAGACAAAGGACGCACAGGCTGGAAAGAACCTTCCTGCAATGCATCCGAATTGTCGTTCTACCACTATACCATACTTTGAAGACAGCAGACCACAGTTCAGAGCTGCAAAGGATGAGAACGGCAAGAATATCAGAGTACCGGCAAGCATGAAATATCCTGAATGGTACAAGAAGTATATTGATGATAAGGGACCACAAAAGCCAGTTGTAATAACTCCGACACCTGCCGGAACTCCTGCGGTGATTGACCTGCCGAGTGTAGGCGGAACCGGATATACAGATGTGAAGATACCGAAAAGGAGGAAAAGTTAATGGAATACGCAGAAAGAATCGAGATCACATTCAAAAGCGGCGAAACAATCTCATACGGTAAAGGCGAATGGGATGATTACGCTTATGACGGTAAGGCTGTAATTGTAAAGCAGAAAGGTGCATGGATAGGCATTTACAACTTTGACCATGTATTTTGCGTAGAGCTGAAAGAACACTAAAATAATAAATGCCGCAAGGCGTTTATATACTTGCGACCGAGCCGCAAGAGAAATATAGCTGCACAGCTCCGCTCTGGGAGCTGCATATCAGCTTAGTACAGTGGTAGTATAACGGTCTCCAAAACCGAGGACGGGTGTTCGATTCACTCAGCTGGTGCCAAGCCGACGGGCAATAAACGGAAATATCGTCACTCTTACGTTAATGGAGGTATTAACATGAAAAATTTTTTAAGAATCCCGATGCAGTTTTTCGCTGAAGAAACGGTCAAAACTGAGCCAACAGGCGCAGCAAGCGTACAGGATGATTCAGCGCCACAGGGAACAGAGACGCAGAAAACAGATCCTGCTACTGCTGAGAAGACGTTCACTCAGGAAGAAGTCAACAAGCTTATTTCTGAGCGCTTAGCAAGACAGCAGAAACAGTTTGATGCCAAACAGGAAGAAGCTGCAAAACTTGCAAAAATGAACGCTGAGCAGAAGGCGCAGTATGAAGCTGAAAAGAGAGAAAAAGAACTCTCTGAGAGGGAAAAAGCAGTCAAGGAAAAGGAACTCCGATTTGAGGCTCTTAATATCCTTGCTGAAAATAACCTTCCTTCCAAGCTCGTTGAATGCCTTGATTTGACTTCAGCTGAAACTTGCAACAAATCAATCGAAAATCTCAAAAGCGCATGGACTGAGGCTTTATCAGCCGCAGTTGATGCCAGACTGAAAACAAATCCGCCGCCAGCTTATAGCAGCGGCAACAGTAAAAATGATGCTTTCCTTGCCGGATTTATGGAGGGATAAGCGGAAAGTGAGGTAAAATATGCCAACTATCAATTTAACAACACGATTCAGTGGTAAAGTTGATGAAGTAATTACAAACGGTGCACTTTCAACACCATCAGTCAACAAGGATTATAGCTTTGTCGGTGCTCAGACAGTAAAAGTATACAGCTTTGATACAGCTGAAATGAATGACTATCAGCGCTCAGGATCTAACAGATACGGAACACCTGAGGAACTCGGTGACAACGTGCAGGAAATGACAATGACGCAGGATAAATCATTTACATATACAGTTGATAAGGGTAATGCAAGCGACACTGAACCAGGTGTACGTGAAGCAGGCAAGCAGCTCCGCAGACAGACAGATCGTAAAATCATTCCTATGCTTGACCAGTACCGCTTTACAAAGATCGCTAACGCAGCAGCTCACAAGTTCTATGCAACAACAGCACTGACTGCTGAGACAGCTTATTCTGCATTTCTCGAAGCTAATGAAGCTATTGACGAGGAAGATTTACCAGCAGATGGCAGAATCTGCAACGCAAGCCCTGCATTCCTTAACCTTATCAAGAAGGATCCTAACTTTATCAAGTCAGGCGATCTCTCACAGAGAACTCTGTTCACAGGTCAGATCGGTGAAATTGATAATGTAGCAATTATTAAAGTTCCTTCCAAGAGACTGCCTGCAGGTCTCCTTTTTGAAATAACACATCCTGCAGCTTGTACAGCTCCTGTAAAAATTAATGAATACAAGCTTCATACAGATCCTCCTGGAATTAGCGGAATGCTTGCAGAGGGAAGAGTGTACCATGACGCTTTTGTTCTCAATAATAAAGCTATGATGATTTCTGCGTACTACGGTGGTGGTGAGAACTCTCTGAAGCTTACAGCTGCAGCAGGCTCATCTACAACAACATCAAAGATAACTATCAAAGGTAACACAGCAGGTGGCACTCTTGTCTATAAGGGCGATTATGCAAGCGCTGCAACAGCAAGCGGTGCTGTTGATATCGGTGATGATGTATCATCATTCACAGCATTCCCTGCAAATGGTGTATGCACAACAGCAAGCGGTAAGTATATCGCTGTTGCTGTTAAGGACGCTGACAACAAGGTCGTTGCTTCCGGTGTTGTCGCAGCTGTTGTTGGATCATGACAAAACTTGATAAACTCTTAGTGCTTCTCGGCAATCCTTGCGAGTGCAACGAAGAGACAGCCGAAATATGTCTGAGCATGGCAGAAGATGCTGTGCTCGACTATATCGGCCGTGAGGAGCTTCCTAAAAGCGCTGAGAGCATAGTTATAAAGCTGGCAGTGATATATTATAACCGTCTCGGTAATGAGGGCGAAAACAGCCGTTCTGAGGGCGGTATAAGTCAGAGTTTCAGCAACGATATTCCGGCTGATATCCTGCGACAGCTTGCAAATTATCCGAGAAAGGTCGGTGTTATTCACAGTGAGACTATCGAGGAATAAACAAAGGCCTGTCTATGTGTTCAAAATGGTGGACGCAAAGTCTGGTTTTGTCGGAACTGAGCGAAAGATTGATCTTGTAGGTCGTTTTAACTGCATCGTTGAGACCGTGAAAAAGTCAAAGAGTGATGATACAACGACCGAAAAGGAAGTTATCTGTAAACTGACAGTTCCGAACGGATATCATTTCAAGGAGGGCTTTATGGCATCATTTGACAGCTGTGAAAAGCCTGATATGAAGATAATATCCGTATCGAGATACACCAATCACAGTGTATGTGAGTGCGTATCATGGAGATAAGCTTCCAGATGGACGGTATGCAGTCACTTCAGCGAAAACTGAATACCATCAAGAACCTTGACCGTGATCCGAGAGTGAATCAGGCTCTCGGCCGTGGTGCAAAGCTTATACAAGGAGCTGTAAAACTTCTTACCCCTGTTGACACTGGAAATCTCAGAAACAAGATTTTCGCTGAAGAAGAGAAGTTTATGCAATGGATTGTCGATACAAACGTTGAATACTCTTTATACGTTGAATTCGGCACCGGCAAGCTCGGCGATCCATCCGTACCGCACACGAATAAAGAGATCTGGGTATACTACTCTGACGCTCTCAAACGATTTGTAACAACTCACGGCCAAAAGCCTGCGGCAATGTTCCGTGATGGCTTCAGCCAGTCACACAGACAGGCTTTCCAAATGATAAAACGAGAAGTGGAGGAGATAATCAGAAATGCTTGACGTATTAAAGAAAATATCGAATCTGCTTGAAGGCTTAGCGCCTGTCGAATTGGCAGGCTCTGAAGCTGAGCTGAAACTCCCATCAATTTACCTTACTGCGATATCAAATCGGCCTGATGTCAGCTTTGATCACAAAGACTTTCTGACCGCTATGCAATATCAGATCGATATTTATGCGGAACATCCGCAGAAATGCATAGAAATGGCGCAGGCAGTCGATGAGATAATGCAGCGTGAAGGCTGGACACGGAGTAACGGTTTACTCTTGGGAAGACAGCGTTATACACTGACTTACAATGCTTTAGTCAGTGAAAAATACTCTACATATAAGGAGTGATATGATGAGCGAATTTAATTCAAAAGGCACGATTCTCAGCGTTGCAACTGTTCCATCAGGCAGCGCAGAACCGTCATATAAGAAGCTTTACGGACTGTTTACCGTCCCCGAAATGGGCGGCACTCCGGAGCTTATCGATGTAACAAATCTTGAAGACAGCATAAAGAGAAATATCCTCGGCATCCAGGACACAGGAACACTTGATTTCGAGTTCTATGCGACCGAGGGAGAAACAGACACAACCGAACAGGTGCGTGATACCTGGAATATCCTGCGTGGATATCAGACAGCGGATACACTGCTCATGTGGAAACTTGAATATCCTGACGGCGAGGGCTTCACCTGGAAGGGCAAGTGCAGCGTTCGCAGACAGAGTGTAGGCGTTAACCAGGCTATCAGATTTACGCTGACAGTCGGTCTCGATACCCCTCTCGAAGACCTTTAAAGGAGTGACCGCATGATGAAACCATATGAAGTTTTAACAGTCTGCGGCAGTGAGTATAAATTCAAGCTCACTACCGCAAATGCGGTCCGCCTTGAAGCTGAGCTAAAAACGGACCTGCTCAGCGGCCTTGAAAGGCTCGGCGAGATAGGTGTACTTGCAAAGTATTACTATTATGCAGGTGTTAGCCTTAATGACAGCATAAACAAGATAGACGATATCTATCAGCTTTTCGACGATTATATCACTGACGGCGGCACTTATAGCCAGCTTCAGGACCTTATCGTCGAGATCATGCTCACTTCGGGAATCCTGTCAAAAGAGGCATACGACACAACAAAAAAACTGACAGAGGAACAGAAAACAGCGTTACAGAAGTTACTGAATTGATGTACGCTAAGGCTCTTGAAGTCGGCATATATCCTTCTGAGTTCTGGGATATGACACTTCAGGAGGTACGAGACACCGTAAACTCACGAATCAGGCAGAAAAATGATGAAATTTATACTCTGTCAGGCATGATAAGAGTTGCGGTGCTTTCTGTTTTCTCAGCAGATGTTCGGTTCCCTGCTGCTCCGAATCAGGAGGAAAAGCGAGGAAACTGGAAGAACTCAAAAAATTATCTTAAAGCACTTCAAAAAATTCATAAAGGAGGTGCGTAAATGGGAATAACAACAGATGAGCTGAGGATTCTGCTCAGAATCAATGGTACGTCAAGTTATGTCAACTCAATGCAGCAGGTAACGAGAGCAACAGGCGGCTTTGATAACGCAGCCGGGAAGCTTATATCAACGCTTGCAAGGCTCGTTTCTATCGGTGCAATAGTGCGCTTTGGCAAGCAGTGCATAGATGCAGCATCAGACCTTCAGGAGGTTGCAAACGTTATGAACGTGACCTTCGGCGATAGTGCGGTGATTGTTGACAGATGGGCGAAAACTCAGGCGGCAAGCTTTGGCCTATCCGAGACGGCTGCAAAGCGGTACATCGGAACGTATGGCACGATGGCTACACAGTTTGGCTTCACAAGGGAGCAGGCCGCAAGCATGGGAATTGAACTTGCAAAGCTGACAGGTGATGTTGCAAGTTTTTACAACATTGACGATAAGCTTGCATCTATCAAGTTAAAATCCATTTTTACAGGCGAAACTGAAACCTTAAAAGACCTCGGTGTTGTAATGACACAGGCTCAGCTTGACGCTTACGCTCTGGAAAAGGGTATAGGCAGAACAACAAAGCAGATGTCAGAGAACGAGAAAGTCGCTCTCAGATACAGCTTTGTAATGGATAAGCTCAGTCATACACAGGGAGACTTTGCAAGGACTTCCGACGGATGGGCAAACAGCACAAGAACTTTAAGTCTGAACCTTGAAAATCTGAAAATACAGATAGGAAATGAACTTCTTCCAGTTGCAGGTCAGGGCTTGGCAGCTATCAACACAGGTTTACAGATGTTATCTCCTGTCCTTATCAACGTTGCAAAAACCGTGAGATTTTACGGCGAAGCCTGGAAAAACGCCTCCGATCAGACGAAAGGACTTGTAAAAGCGTCAGTATCAATATTTGCTATAATGGCCGTAGCGCCTCGTATAATCGCTCTTGTAAGAGCAGGGGTAAGATTACTCTCAATGGAGATTGTTACGTTAGGTAGCGCTCTGAAAGCGACTATGGGTATTCTCGGCATCGTTCTCGGAGCAATAGCGTTCAAACAACTCACAGACCAGATGAAGGAGCTGAAAAAGGCTTCTGAAACCGCTGAAAGTATATCCGATATCGGAACGAGTGCAGAAACAAGTTCAAATGCTGTTGACGATCTCTCAGAAGCTATGAACGGCTTAGGCAGTGCAACAGAGGGCCTTGACACCTTCCTTGCAAGCTTCGACGAAGTAAACAAGGTAGGCGGCAACAACAGCCTGATGTCAAATCTCGTCAATACTGAGGACTTGTCTAACATCCTCGGCGTTGCTGACGGTATCGGAGATATCAGCAACATGGTTGATCAGCTCAACACAACAATGTCCGAACTGTCAATGCCCGATTTGAGCAAGGGCACACTTCTGGATCCGGCATGGTGGCAGCAGAAGTGGGAACTTATAAAAGGATTCTTCAGCACATTTTTCAACGGTGAATGGAAGGCGAACTGGAATCTCGGTTTTAATATGATCGGTCAATGGTTCGAGGAAAAGTTCCCGAATTGGTCAAGGTTCTGGGAAATGGCAGGGGCTCAGTGGGCGGACACCTTACAGCCAGTACAAGCTGCACTCGAAAAAGTAAGCGGTCTTTTAGATAGCGTATGGCAGAAATTTGAAGACAGTGACTGGTCTAACTTCTGGGAAGGTATCGGCGAAGATTTAGCTGACAAGCACTGGGAGAAAACAAGATCTCGTGGCGGAGGCCATAAACGCTATGCTTCAGGCGGATATCCGAACAAAGGCTCACTGTTTATAGCAGGTGAGACCGGTCCTGAGCTGATAAGTAACTTTGGAAGCTCACAGACTAAGGTTGTAAATCAGTTTCAGACCAACAACAGCACCACTCAGGAGCAGCCTATAACGTTCCAGCCTGTTATCCAGATAGACGGCCGCAAAATAACAGCAGTCGTAGTTGATAACATCAACAATACGACACGTTCAAGCGGTAAGTCTCCGCTTATAGAGTTAGGAGGATAAGCAATGCTAAAGATAGGCAATACAGACCTTCCTACACCGAAAAGCGTGAATTATTCGCAAAATAAAATCTGGTCGCAGAACACCGGCAGACTTGACAATGGCTATTTTGTCGGTGAGCTCATAGCGATCAAAAAGAAATACGAAGTAACATTTCCTCCGCTCAGCCCTGCTCAGCTGGAATATGTCAGAGCAGCGGTCAACGCAGAGTTTGAAACGGTGCAGATCACGAATGCGGAAGGCGGCACAGATACAGTGACCGCATACTTCGGAGATCTGACTGTAGAAACGTACTCGTGGCATCATGGCTTACAGTACGCTATAAATGCCACAGTATCAATTATTGAAAGGTAGGTGATAGTATGATACCGATAAGCGGCAATGTGAACGCAATGCCCCGAAAAGTCAGCTGCAAGCTGGTCATAGGCGGTAATACTATCACCGACGTAAAACTGTTGACATACAACTCTGATTGGTCGGGAGATATAACCATCGGTCAGGTTGTTTCGTCATATATTAGTGCAACTATTCCGACACCGAACTTCGGCCTGACTGGTGCTAACGTCTCGCACAGTATGGGTATCGGCTCTCCTGCGGAATGGGTTGCAATCGGGCAGTATACCGTGGATA
>AUXO011547621.1_pt1 | contig 16849 bp, 12 predicted proteins | sample 768731 | NCBI WGS metagenome assembly AUXO01 (sample SAMN02715735, study PRJNA202380) | gut metagenome | biome: sheep rumen | host: Ovis aries | place: New Zealand: Palmerston North
CCGAACGCCCGTCCCGCCCTCGATGAGCAACGCCCCGGACGCACAACTCCCTGAATTCATGCCCCAACTGCCCATTTCAGCCAGTTGGGGCACGTTTTTGCCCTAAACCGTGGCCGACCTCCGGTACAACTACTTCGCGGCCACGATATGGCCCTAAACTGTGGCCGACCGGGTCTCTTTTCCCTTCGTCATGCTCGATCGAAATGCTATCCGGCTTCAAGTAGGGCGCGGATGGCGGACCCAGAGTCACTGTCTTCAGCATGGACCTGAACTACCAACTGCAAAACCTGTCAATTAACTAACTATTTTTTGAAAAATTAACGAATCAGTAATAGACACGTTTTTATAACACAAGCGGCCCCCTATTTTTTGATGAACCGCATTTCTTTATGTAACACTGTTACGGGATTGCCTGAATCCGGTGAGCCCAATCCTTCCAGAATTCAGCTTTCTTATAAGCGTCTACAGAGGCCTTTGGCACATAGATAGGACATTCAGAAGTATTGTAAAATGCACCATTATTCTCGCATACAGGTGGCGTTTTAGGAAGCACAGTAGCTTTTGTAAGTCCTATGCAACTATGGAAGACATTCGTACCCAGGAAAGTAACCTTTTCGGGTACAGTTACGGTAGTCAGGCTAAGGCAATAGTTAAATGCGTCAGCTTCGATTCGTTCCACAGAGTCAGGGATCTCTATGGCCTTTAAACTTCTGCAGCCATTAAATAGACCCACATTTATCACCTTGATACCTTTGGGGATGTTGGCACTTGTCATACTAATACAGTTGCAGAAGGCTCTTGTTCCCAAGCTAGTTACGCTTGATGGAATCTTTATTGCAGAAAGGCTCTCACACCAGTCAAACGCCTGGTCTCCAATCGAATTAAGCCCTTCGTGGAAAGTAACAGTCTTTAATCCACTATGATAAAAGGCGTGATGCTCAATGGTTTTAACACTTGCAGGTATATCAATTGTTTCCAGAGCAAGGCAATTATCAAAAGTTGAATTAGCAATAGTCGTTAGGCCATTGGGTAATGTAATAGACTTCAAAGATCCACAGTAATAAAAAGCATTAGTTCCAATTTCAACAACATTATTGGGGACAGTAACACTCGTTAGTCCGCATTCTGAGAAGGCTGATTGCCCAATACTGGTTACCGATGAAGGAATTGATATGCTTTTAAGGCTTTTACACCCGTTAAAGGAATTGTTGGAAATCTTGTTAACCCCTTCAGGAATTGAGAAAAATGAAAGGCTTGAACAATTCATAAATGCTCCCTCTTCAATGGCATTAATTCCCGTCGGAAGGTTCACATCAATCAGTTTCGTGCATCCACGAAACATATTCGATTCAAGCGTGGTAATCCCTTCAGGGAAAGAAATACTGACGAGACTGGTACAACCCAAGAAACATGAATCGCCAATTCTAGTAACCCCTTCGGGGATCTCAATCGTGATCAAACTTGTGCACTCCCTAAAAACAGAACTGCTAATGTAAGTCAGGCTTGAAGGGAGCTTAACTTTTTTAAGATTACTGCAACCCCAAAAACAATCCCATTCAATTCTTTCAAGACCCTCATGAATAATTACTTCTTCAAGGCTACTACAATATTGGAAAGCATAGTACTCCAGGTATTGGACGCCACCAGGGATTACTATCTTTTTCAAGCTACTGCAACCATAGAAGGTATACCAATGGATAAATTCATTTAACCCGTCAGGAAGATTAATCTCAGTCAAACTACTACAATTTCTAAAAGCGGCCTCATATATCTTTGTGACACTATCAGGTATAAGGATTTTAGCTAAAGACTTACATCCATCAAACATGCTTCTAGAAATAATCTGAAATCCTTGAGGTAATTCAATACTCTTCAGCTTTTGACAATTCAAGAAAGCCTCGCTTCCTATTTCCATGACTGTCATAGGAATGACAATTGATTCCATCTTGAAACAATTGTCAAAAGAATTGTTGTCTAATCTCTTTAATCCGAATGGTAGTATGACACTTATAAGATTAGTTCTATTATAAAATGCTTTTTCTCCAATAGCGCCCAACGGCTTGCTGAAACGGATAGAACCTTTACCATCAACAATTGTATTAGAAATAATCTCTGCCCCAAATGCATCAGTTCGGTAAGGAATGACTGTGTTACCATCAGTAGAGGTATAAAGAATCTCATCGTTGACCGGCTCATTGACTGGATTCTGCTCAACTCGAAGAGTGTCTAATAATCCTTCCTTTGTATTAACAAACTGAATCGTTGCTACCCGGGACTTGGTTGTTTTGTTTGTTGCAACCTGGAAAGACAAGGTCTTAGTGGTAGGCGCTTTCGTTATGACCTGAGTAAGCCAAGTTGCGTCTTTTGGTATCACAATATCAAATTCGACGGTGGACTCAACATCCACGCAGAAGGAATCTCCAACAGATGATGCTGCAAAGACGTGGAAGGCGGCAGTAATAGTATTCTTGCCGGCCTGCTTTACAATAAACGAAGCCTCAGCCGAGCCGTTGGCCTGCTTGACATAGACTTTGCCTTCTCTCGGTTGCTCATCCTCATTCACCGCCACACTGATAGTAATCTTCGAAGGGTTCAACGCCTTCGTTTTCACTACAGAAAGCCAATCTTTTGCGGCATCATCTATTATCGTTTCATAATCGACATTTGCTTTGACCTTGACTTCAATAGAACCGCCTTTGGAGTCAATCGAATAAGCTTCTTTCTCTACCTGGATTCCGTCTGTCTGGGCCTGAACCACTTTGACAGTGCCGCTCAAACTTCCATTCTTCTGTTTGAACGTAATGCTTCCCACGCGATTGTCATAGGTGTCGTTCTTCGCTATGGAGAACGTCATCGTATTCGTCTCCAGCCCCTTCGTAGTTACCTTGGAAATCCAACCTTTGCAATCGGCGGGGATGACGACATCGAACTCAACGTTGTGCTTGATCTCAACATCAATCGTTTGAGCCTCATTACTCAATTCATACTCGGTCTGCGTGATGATCAGGCCATAGTTCTGATCCTGTTTGACCGTAATGACGCCTTCAAGGCCACCACCCTTCTGTTTCACAATGACCTTGCCTTCACGTTTGTCATAGTCTTGATTTGCTTCAATGTCCAGGACAATGAAAGAAGAATTCAAAGATTTGGTCTCAACATACTTGATCCAGCTGGCGCCAGATGTTACTTCAAAGCTGATGTTGGACTTAACTTCGACACTTAGCTGATGGCTTTCGTTTGAGAGCTCATATTCTGGCGTCGTGATAAACAAGCCATTGTTCTGGCTCTGCTTGATCTTGATCGTGGAGAAAAGAGAGCCGTCCGTTTGACTGATCGTAACGTGACCTTCACGACCATCATAGTCTTCGTTCTTGGATATATCCAGAATAACAGTACTGGTGGTAAGACCCTTTGTGGCGCTATGACGAATCCAGCTCTTGCAGGCATCGTCTACCGCCACCGTAAATTTGACATTGGCCTTCACTTCAATGCTGATCTGTTGCGCATCATTGGACAGATCAAACTCCGTCGGAGAAATGAGCATGCCGTCGCTCTCATCCTGCGTAACAGACACTGTCTTCACCAATTCTGCGCACGTAAAAGTGATATTACAGTACCGCGTATCATAGGTCGTGTTTGGATCGCAGTTAACAGATATCCGACTACTGGCCGCTTCTTCTCCTGCAGTTGGGGTTACCTTACACCAAGACTGATCTGAAGAGACAGTCCAAGGCTTATTGGCAGTCAAAGACAGAATTTGAGAACCGCCCTCCTCAGTAAAGGTCAACAACTGTTGGTCAACCGATAATATAGTTTCTTTCTCGCAGGACAATAATACGAATGCCAAGATTAAGGCAAAAGGTACGAAAAGGAAGGATCGTTTCATCGGTAAGTCATCACTCACTGGCCCTATGAGCATTATTACATAAACAGAAAGTGTGAGCCAACTTAGAATTATTCCTTCAGAAGGCTCTGGACGGCCCGGATGACGAATAAGACAGGTTTGCTCACACTTGCTATGTTGTGAGCAACGCTCCCAAAATAGCCAATGCAAGCGTCGAACCCTATCCTTTGTCATCCTCGAATTGTCCAGATTCTCTGAAACAAGAATAAAGCTAAACGCTTTCAATATGTAAATGTCCCGAAGGACTTTACAAAATTATGAAATAATTGGGATACTATGCTATCAGTGAATATTTTTTTTCAAATAGCAGACATTATTTCACCCATACATCCATCTTCCCCAACTGTCCTGTTCTCACTATGTGGCGGGGCAGTTTGTTTTCGACAACTGGACAACTAACCTGGCTTTCAGTAGTTCTCTCAGAGTACAAGATTGATCCTTTCTCACACGGCGATGCGGAGCCTGCTTTGGGGCCGCCTCCAGGCGGTTTAAATTGTCGGGGACAAGCCTCAGCAACCGTATATAAATTCTTACATGTATGTACCGTTTCGCCAGGCGTTCAACTAATATATAGCGTCGCGAAGGATGTCTTCATGGTCGAAGGATAGCGGAGGAAGTAACGCCAGAGCGAGTGCACTAATCATAAACGCCGAGAGTAAGGAAAGCCAATCAGATGCGAACGCCTGTCAGAAGGACATCCTCGTACAGGGGCGAAGGATGGTTTTCTTCAAGCAGGACGGGCTCAATCTGTGTGTTCAGGTTCCAGGTCAAGGACCATAGCAGAGCCGAGGCCTTCAGAAAATCATACTTGATCTCCGGCACGATTACGGCAACATCGATGTCGCTATCCGGCCGGGCGCAGCCTTTGCTGTAGGATCCGTACAGATAAACAGATGCCTGTCCAAAATGGACCAGCACCAGCTGTTTATACTGGCGGACAACGTCTATAACATCGTTTTTACCCATTGTTGTACCTCCTTCGTTTTGGTGAGCAGTTCTTTGCATCTTTTTTCCGACAAGGACTCACCGATGGATTGCTTATACGACGGATACCGTGCTTCGACATTGAGGGGCATCAACTCTCCGATAAAGACCTTTTGCTCATCGCTTAGCCATACTTCTGCAAAGATACTATAATTTGTAATAAATGCAAGCACAATGCCATCGACTCCGTAAGTATCAAATTGAGACTTTGGGGACTCTTCGTTGATACTTTGAAAGGAAATAGGGTATCAGCGCCGAAACCAGCTGGGCAATTCGACAATTATTTAAAAAGCAGGCAAGGTTCCGCGGAAGAAACGAGACCTTGCCCGAAAATCGGAGGGCACATAATCTGAAATTTAACCGCTGGCTATCAATAAGTTACATGTCTGCCGTGTGCTCAACGCCACCAAAACCGGGCAGGTGGGCACGCTGTCGCATCATAACCAGCTGGTTTTCAGCACTAAGCATTCCTAACATGTGCCCTCCGATTTTCGGGTTTCAGAGGAGAATCAGAAAGGAAGCCGAATCGATGGTGCTGATCCGTTTTTTACAGCACGTATTTGATTTCCTTGAAGCCGTAGGCGTGCAGTGTGCCGTCGCGGTGCTCCAGCAACAGCCGGGCGCTGTTGTCGATGCCCAGGATCCGGGCCTCGATGCGGCGCCCGGTCCTGTGTTCCGTGGGGACCTCGTTGGCCGGCATTTCCTCGAAGGCATGCCACTGGCCGCGACGGTAGAGTTTTTCCAGATATAGCGCATCGAAGCCGTTGCGGGCGTAGGGGGATTCCAGACGGTCGCAGTAGCTGAAAATGCTTGCGAGCAGGCGGGGGAGTTCTTCCTTCACATCGAATGTCTTGCCTGTCTCCAGACTGAGCGAAGTGGGGTTGGGGATCGAAGGGTCGAATTCCTTCTGGTTGAGATTCAGCCCGATACCTGCGATGGAGGCGGCGATGTGCCCTTCCGAAAGCGTATTCTCGATCAGCGTGCCGCAGATCTTCCGGTCGCCGGCATAGATGTCGTTGGGCCATTTGATGGAGGCCTTCACGCCGTGGTCTTTCAGGTAGTCGAGCAGGCCCAGGGCGACGATCTGCGAGAGGATGAACTGGTCGGCTACGGAGAGGAAGACGGGTTTGAGCAGGAGGGAGAAGGTCAGGTTCTCACCCGGACGGCTTTCCCAGCGGTTGCCTTTCTGGCCGCGGCCGGCCGTCTGGAAAAGGGCGGCATAGACGCTGCGGTCGGGGAGGGATTCCCGGTCTTTCATCAGCTGCGTATTGGTCGAATCGACCGTGTCGAACCATCGGATGGAATCTGCCATATTTTCAGTCGGCTTGGATGGCCGGATATTTGCAAGAATATTGTATATTTGTAAGATTAATTCCGTGCAAAGATAATTCAATTTTGATGAAGATGAAGAGTGAAGTCGGCGTAATCGCCGAGGCTATGCTGGAGAAAAAGGCCCAGGACGTCGTGTCGCTGGACCTGACCCGGATCGGGACCGCCATCGCGGACCATTTCGTAATCTGCAACGCCGATTCGACGACGCAGGTCGTCGCCATTTCAGACTATGTGGAAGAGATGATGGAAAAGCATTTCGACCGCAGTGTCCTGCGCAAGCAGGGGCGGGAGAACGCATTCTGGATCATCCTGGACTACAGTGATATCGTCGTCCATATCTTCCTGACGGACCAGCGCCTGTTCTACCGTCTGGAAGACCTCTGGGCCGATGCCGTGAAAACCACCTATTCAGATCAAGCGTAATGGAAGACAAGAACAAACGGCCTTTCGGCCCGCAAGACGGGGGCCAGCAGCGTGACCGCCAGCCCCGCCGCCGCGGTTTCAGCTGGTTTTCGATGATCTACCTGTTCCTGCTGCTCGGCCTGGTCTATATGTGGTCGTCCACGGGAACTGCCAATCCGCTCAAGAAGGAGTGGCTCGACGTGAAGGAAACCCTCCTGGTCAGCGGCGACGTAGAGAAACTCGTCTACGTCCGCAACGAGCACAAGGGCGAGATCTATCTCAAACAGGGGGCCCTCGACAAGTACAAGAATCTCTACGGCGGCCGCGAGCCCAAAGGCGGTCCGCATTTCTATTTCCTGGTTTCCGAGAAGTTCGACGCGGAAGAACAGCTCGATACCCTGGTCGAATCGCTTCCCGGGGACAAACAGTTCAAGGTCGTCGTCGAGGAACACAAGAGCTACTGGGGCCCGATCATCGAATGGATCGTCTTCCCGCTGATGCTCCTGCTGATGTTCTTCGTGTTCATGCGGCCGATGCGCAATATGGGCGGCGGAGCCGGCGGCGGCATCTTCAACGTGGGCAAGTCGCAGGCGAAACTTTACGAGAAGTCCAACAACGTGAAGGTCACCTTCAAGGATGTGGCCGGCATGGAGGAAGCCAAGGTGGAGATCAAGGAGATCGTGGATTTCCTGAAGAATCCCAAGAAATATACCGCCCTGGGCGGCAAGATTCCCAAGGGCGCGCTGCTGGTAGGCCCTCCGGGCACCGGCAAGACCCTGCTCGCCAAGGCCGTGGCCGGCGAGGCGGAGGTTCCTTTCTTCTCGATGTCGGGTTCCGACTTCGTGGAGATGTTCGTAGGCGTGGGCGCCTCGCGTGTCCGCGACCTCTTCCGCCAGGCCAAGGAGAAGGCCCCCTGCATTGTCTTTATCGATGAGATCGATGCCGTGGGCCGCGCCCGCAGCAAGAATGCCGGCTTTACCTCGAACGACGAACGGGAGAACACCCTCAACCAGCTGCTTACCGAAATGGACGGTTTCGGCTCCAATTCGGGCGTTATCATCCTGGCGGCCACCAACCGCGCCGACATCCTCGACAAGGCGCTGATGCGCGCCGGCCGTTTCGACCGGCAGATCCACGTCGACCTGCCTGAGCTCCGGGAACGGCTGGAAATCTTCAAGGTGCATCTGCGGGACATCAAGCTCGCCCCCGGCTTCCAGATCGATTTCCTGGCCAAGCAGACCCCGGGTTTCAGCGGCGCCGACATCGCCAATGTGTGCAACGAAGCGGCTCTGATCGCCGCCCGCAAGAACAAGGACGTGGTGGAGAAACAGGACTTCCTCGACGCCATCGACCGCATTGTCGGCGGCCTGGAACGCAAGAGCAAGATCATCACGGCCGAAGAGAAGAATACGATCGCCCACCACGAGGCGGGCCACGCCACGGTCAGCTGGCTGCTGCCCAACGCCAATCCGCTGTTGAAGGTCACCATCATCCCGCGCGGCCAGAGCCTGGGCGCCGCCTGGTACCTGCCTGAAGAACGCCAGCTCACCACAACGGAGCAGATGATGGACGAGATGGCCGCTACCATCGGCGGCCGCGTCGCCGAGGAAATCGTCAACGGCCGGATTTCCACCGGTGCGCTCAGCGACCTGGAGAAGCTCACCAAACAGGCCTACGCCATGGTGACCTATTTCGGCATGAGCGAGAAAGTGGGCAACCTCTCGTACTACGATTCCACGGGCAGCCGCGACATGGCTTTCAGCAAGCCCTACAGCGAGAAGACCGCCGAACTGATCGACGACGAGGTGAAGCGCCTCATCGAGCAGGCCCACGCAACGGCGCTGCAGGTCCTGACCGAAAACCGCGAAGGTTTCGAAAAACTGGCGCAACTGCTGCTGGAACGCGAGGTCGTCTTCTCGGAAGACCTGGAAAACATTTTCGGTCCCCGCAAGGGCGGGGTCGATCCCAACAAGATGCTGCGCGAGGAGGCTTGAGTCATGGGGAAGGGGACACTCTGGAAACGGACGGTCAGCGGGGTGACGGAGCAGATGATGGACGAGATGGCCGCTACCATCGGCGGCCGCGTCGCCGAGGAAATCGTCAACGGCCGGATTTCCACCGGTGCGCTCAGCGACCTGGAGAAGCTCACCAAACAGGCCTACGCCATGGTGACCTATTTCGGCATGAGCGAGAAAGTGGGCAACCTCTCGTACTACGATTCCACGGGCAGCCGCGACATGGCTTTCAGCAAGCCCTACAGCGAGAAGACCGCCGAACTGATCGACGACGAGGTGAAGCGCCTCATCGAGCAGGCCCACGCAACGGCGCTGCAGGTCCTGACCGAAAACCGCGAAGGTTTCGAAAAACTCGCGCAACTGCTGCTGGAACGCGAAGTCGTCTTCTCGGAAGACCTGGAAAACATTTTCGGTCCCCGCAAGGGCGGGGTCGATCCCAACAAGATGCTGCGCGAGGAGGCTTGAGTCATGGGGAAGGGGACACTCTGGAAACGGACGGTCAGCGGGGTTCTGTTCCTTGTCGTGGTGATCGGGTGCATGCTGTCGCCCTGGGGTATCCTCGCCTTCGTATGCCTGCTTTCCGTGCTGCTTTCCTACGAATTCTACCGGATGACGGTCGAACGCAAATACCGCAAGGAGATGGTCTGCGTGAGCCTGGGCTCGCTCGTGACGCTGGCTCTGCTCTGGTGCCATTTCCAGTTCGGCCTTGACGCGAAATATGCGATGCTCGGCTTCCTCCCTGTGGCGGCCGCCAGCATCATCCTGCTCTTCGACGCGGCTCCGACGCACGATTTCCCCACTGCTGTCTATTTTCCGCTGGTGTATGTCACCCTGCCGCTGGCGGCCCTGCTGATGCTGGCCTATCCTTGCGGCAACTTCGGCTGGCGTCTGCTGCTGGGCCTGTTCGTCCTCCTGTGGCTCTGCGACATCGGTGCCTATCTCGTGGGTATGGCTTTCGGCCAGCGTCCGAACAGCCGCAAATTGTTCCCTGCGCTCTCGCCCAAGAAATCCTGGATCGGCGTGGTCGGGGGGACGCTTTTCACCTTCCTGGCTGCCTGGGGCGTCCATGCCACCTTCGGCGCTGCGGTCCTTCCGCTGGCGCACTGGCTGGCACTCGCCCTGCTCGTGGCGGTATTCAGCGTACCGGGTGATCTGTTCGAGTCGCTCATCAAGCGGCACGCCCAGGTCAAAGATGCCGGCCAGCTGATTCCCGGTCACGGCGGTCTGCTCGACCGTTTCGACGACGTGCTCCTGGTCGTTCCCATCGTGGCCATCTACCTGAAACTGTTCTCCCTGATATGAAACTCGACAAGAACACCTATGGCACCGTCGTGCTGATCTACGTGCTCTCCGCCGTGGGTATTTTCCTATCGCTGCGCTTTATCCCCCAGTGGTGGATCAAGTGGCCGCTCTCGCTCTTCCTGCTCTGGCTCAGCGGCTGGCAGACCTATTTCCACATGGTGCCCGACCGCAAGCCCGTCGGCTCCGACCATCTGGTGTCGGCGGTTTCCGACGGCAAGATCGTCCGGGTGGAGGAAGTCTTCGATCCGGTCTATCTCAAACGGAATGTCCTGATGATTTCCGTGTATATGGATTTCTGGGACCTGCACGCCAACTTCTGGCCGGTGACCGGCACGGTTTCTTTCGCGGAGTATTTCCCCGGGCGGCATTTCCTGGCCTTCAAGCCCAAGGCTTCGGATGAGAACGAGCATTCCTGCACGGTCATCCGTACCCCTGAAGGCAAGGAAGTCCTCTTCAAGCAATTGGCCGGCAGCGTTGCGCGCCGCATCGTATGCTATGCCCGTAACGGGATGGAAGTCCGTGCCGGCGAGCAGTGCGGCATCATCAAGTTCGGTTCCCGCATCGATTATTACCTTCCCTGCGACGCCCGGGTGCGGGTGAAAGTGGGAGAACTGGTGAAGGCTGTCTCCACCATCATCGCTGAAATATGAAAAAAAGTCCTGTCCTTTTCCTGGCGGCGGTCGTGGCCTTGTTCCTGGCCGGCGGTTCCGCCGCTGCCCAGCATTATGTGCCCACGCCTGAGAATCTTGCACAGCGGGCTGATTTCCAACAACATCGACTCGGTATCTTCCTGCACTGGGGTATCTATGCCACTTATGCACAAGGGGAATGGTATCTCCAGACGGCAGGCCTGAACAAGGACGACTATGCCGTAGCCGCCCAGAGCTTCAATCCCGTCAAGTTCGATGCGGCTGCCTGGGCGCGGGCCTTCAAGGAGGCCGGTGCAGGGTACGTCACGCTTACTTCGCGGCATCACGACGGCTTTTCGATGTTCCGGACGGCAGCTACGGACTACGACATCCTGGACGCCACGCCGTTCGGCAGGGATATCGTGGCCGAACTGGCCGCTGCCTGCGAGGCGGAAGGGCTGCGCTACCATCTCTACTACTCGACCCTCGACTGGATCCGGGAAGACTATCCGCAGGGCAGTTCAGGCCTCAAGACGGGCCGCAAGGGCGACCGGCAGGACTATAACCACTATTTCGAATTCATGAAGACGCAGGTCCGGGAGCTGATCACGCAATACCCGAATCTCGGTGCACTGTGGTTCGACGGTATCTGGGACCACGACGGGGATCCGGATTTCAACTGGCGCATGCCGGAGTTCTATGCCTACATCCACAGCCTGAAACCGGAATTGCTCATCGGCAACAACCACCACAAGACCCCGTTCGAAGGGGAGGACTTCCAGATGTTCGAACGCGACCTGCCCGGCGAGAACACGGCCGGTTATTCGGCCGGCCAGGGCATCAGCTCGCTGCCGCTGGAGATGTGCCAGACGATGAACAGTTCGTGGGGCTACCGGATTGAGGACCCGTGGTACAAGAGCGTGAAGGAGCTGGTTCAGCTGCTGGTACGTGCGGCCGCCAAGGGATCGAACCTGCTGCTCAACATCGGCCCGCAAGCGAACGGCGAACTGCCGCACCAGGCGCTCGACCGTCTCGCGGGAATCGGTGCCTGGATGCGTAGCCACGCCGTCTCCGTCGATGGCACGACAGCTACATCCGTCCCTGAGCAGGCCTGGGGCGTTACGACACGCAACGCGGAATCCTTGTTCCTGCATATCCTTTCGCCGGAAGTCCTGCCACAGCGTGGCGGCCTGTGCAAAGTCGTCCTGCCACTGCCCGAGGGGATGAAACCGGCCCGCAAAGGCGCGGTGACCCTGCTTGTCTCAGGCGAAAAACTCGATTATGAAGTGTCGAAAGACGGCTTCCTGACGGTGGCCGTTCCGGCCGCCGCACTGGAAGAAATCGATACGGTCGTTGTTGTCCGCTAAGCGGTAGCGAGTTCCGATTCCCGGTGGGAAGCACCCAGCCGGGCCTCGACGACATTGATGATGTAGTCGCCGGCCTTCTCGGCTTCGTTGACCAGGTCCATGTAGATGCTGCCGCTGTCGTAGCTGTAGACGTGCGTGTCGACGTTGCGCAGGTTCTCGTCCTTGAGCGCGTCGCGGCAGGCGTTGATCTGGGCTTCGATCTCTTCCGAGGGACGGAAATCGAAGTCTTCGCGCCGGCCGTTGAGCATTTCGAGCATCCGGGCGCCTGCCTTCTGGGCCAGGTGAAGCATCTGCCGGATGCCGTCTTCCTGCTGCTCGGTGAACTCGATCTTGGCCTCGTGCTTGCGGCGGATGACCCGGGCCATGTTGTAGCCCGCGTCGCCGATGCTCTCCAGCTCGCCGATCTGGCGCAGCATGGCGCGGATCTTATCCTTGGTATCGTCGCTCAAGTGAGCGGAACCCACCTGGCCGAGGTACTTGCCGATCTCGTTCTCCATGTTGTCGCTGATCTGCTCGTATTTCTCGATCCGTTCGAAGAGTTTCTTGAAGGCAGCCTCGTCGGTCGTGCTGTAGAGGTCCTTGACCATGTCGGACATCCGCATCATCCGCTCGCCGAAGACGGCGATTTCCTTCTGGGCCTGGAGCACCGAGATTTCCGGCGTCTTCATCAGACCGCCCTTGATGTACTTCAGACGGAATTCTTCTTCCTCCTCGCTCTGCTTCGGCTTGATGATCTTGCAGACGAACTTCTCGATCTGCGGGATGAACCAGATCAGGATGAGGGTATTGGTCACGTTGAAAGCGGTATGGAACATCGCCAGGGCGAAGGAAAGCTGGGTAGGGGTCTGCGTATCGGCCGTCGGGTCGAGGCCCACGATGCGGCAGATCATCCGCACGAAGGGGAAGAAGCAGCAGAGGATCCAGATTACGCCGAATACGTTGAACAGCAGGTGGGCCAGGGCGGCGCGGCGGGCCTGCGTGTTGGCCGACATCGCGGCGATGTTGGCGGTAAGCGTGGTACCGATGTTTTCACCCATGACCAGCGCGATACCCTGATAGATGGAGATGGCGCCCGAGGCGCAGAGCACCATCGTGATGGCCATCAGCGCCGCGGACGACTGGGCGATGAAGGTCAGGATCGTACCGATGAGCAGGAAGAGCAGGATCGTGCCGTAGTTCGTCTTGAAGCTGGCAAAGAAATTGACGACGGCCGGATTGCTGGCCAGGTCCATCTCCGTGCCTGTCTGCTTGAGCATGCCCAGGGCGAAGAGCAGGAAGGAAAGACCGAAGAGGAAATCGCCTAGGTAACGGTGTTTTCCGGTCTGGATCAGGATGATGCCGGCCAGGAAAGCCGGCCATACCATATTGATGATGTTGAACGAGAAACCGGCCGACATGATCCAGGCCGAGAGCGTGGTGCCGATGTTGGCACCCATGATGATCGAAATGGCCTGTGCCAGGGTGAGGAGGGCGGCGTTGACGAAGGAGACCGTCATGACCGTCGTCGCGGCAGAAGACTGGACGGCCACGGTTACCAGGGCGCCGGTCGCTACGCCTGTGAAGCGGTTGGTGGTCATGGCGCCGAGGAGGTGGCGCAGTTGCGGGCCCGCCATTTTCTGGAGCGCCTCGCTCATCACCTTCATGCCGTACATCAAGAGGGCGATGGACCCCAGCAGTTTCAAAGCTATCAACATACTGTTTTACGCGAAATTTGCGCAAATTTACGGAAGGAGAAGAAAAAATGCAAGAAAAAAGGACGGTCTTTCGGCCGTCCTTTTATTTGTAGCGCAAGTCGGTTATGCCTGTTCGATGGCACCCATCGGGCAGACGCCGGCGCAGGTACCGCAGTCGACGCAAGCGTTCGGGTCAATCTTGTAGATGTCACCGGCGGAGATGGCTCCAACCGGGCATTCATCGATGCAAGTGCCGCAAGCAGCGCAGTTTTCAGTGATTTTGTAAGCCATTTTTATAAAAGTTTAAGTGTGTTGATCGAATTCGCTGGCAAAGATAATACCAATTTTGATTAATACCCAAAAATTTCGTCGGTCGATACCTGTTTGATCTTTCCGTAGCGCTCGAGCGCTTTCAGGTCGAGGTCGCTCTTGCGGCCCAGGATGCCGATGGTGTGGGGTTTGCCCTTGACGTATTCCTGCTGGAACTTGATCACGTCGTCGAGCGTCAGGGAAGGCACCTTCTCGTAAATGACCTTGTTGATGTCGTAGTCGAGACCGCGCTTCTGGGCGTTGAGGTACGAGGTCAGCACGCGGCTCTTCGTGGTACGGGCGGTGCGGATGTTCGAGATCAGCGACTCCTTGGCGATGTTGAAGGCGTTCTCGGAGACCGGCATGTTGTTGATGATCTCGTCGAAGGCGCTCAGCGCGTCGATCAGCTTGTCGTTCTGCGTACCGATCGAGAAGGTGAAGGTCGAAGGATGCTGCTGGTCGGCCGGGATCGAATAGTTGGCACGGGCGCTGTAGGCCAGGCCGCGGGCCTCGCGGATCTCCTGGAACACGATGGAGTTCATGCCGCCGCCGAAGTACTCGTTGTAGAGGGTGATGATCGGCGCCGTGTTCTCGTCGAATTTCAGACCGGTGTTGTAGTAGGCCTGCAGGTTGAGCTGGTTGGCATCGTACGGAGCCAGGACGACGTTGTCGGCGGTCGTCGGCAGGTATTCGAACGGATCGCCCTTGACCACGGGATTGAGTTTGTCGGGCACCTGGTGGGTACGGTTGATGACCTCGACGGCCTGCGCCTCGGAGAGGGGACCGTAGTAGAGCACCTTGTGCTCGTTGTCGAAGATGTGGTGGATCTTCTCAAGCAGCGCTTCGTCGGAAAGTTGCATCAGCTCGGCGGAAGAGACGATGTTGGTCTGCGGGTTCTTCGGGCCGTAGAGGGCATAGGCGGACATCTTCGCCGCGTTGGTGCGCTGGTTGAGCTTGGCGTTGCGGCGCTCATAGAGGGTGTTGAACTTGAGCATCTGGAGCGCTTCGGGGTTGGCCTTGGCGTGGGCGATCACTTTCTCCACGAGTTCCAGCGCCGGTTCCATGTTCTCGGCCAGGCCGGTGACGGAAACGTTGGTGTTCTCACCGGAGCAGCTGACATACATGTTGCAGGCCAGGTCGAAGAAGGCGCGCTGCACCTGCTCGGGCGTCATGTCGTCGGTACCCAGGAACGAGAGATAGTTGGCGGCGAAAGGCAGCACCTTGTCGGCGTAGCTGCCGGTCTCGAAGTAATAGTTGAGTTCGAAGATGCCGTTGTTGACGTTCTTCTTGTAGAGCACGGGGATGCCGTTCTTGGCGCTGAGGATCGACATGTCTTTCTGGTAGTCCACGAACACGGGTTCGATGGGCGTGACGGTCGAAGCCTGGATGTCCTTGAGGAACTGGCTGGCATTGTCGCGGTTCATCACGATCGGGGTGATGGCCGGTTTGGCGATGCGGGTGTCGGTCGGATCAGGCTGCTCGAGCTTGTTGATCTGCACGTAGTTGTCTTTGAAGTGCTCGTTGGCGAAGGCCACCAGGTCGTCCTTGGTGATCTTGGAGAGTTCGTCGATCTCGTGGACGAAGTCCTTCCATTCGATGTCGTTGATGAAGCAGTTCACTTCGGCGCGGACCATGGCGCGGGAGTTGTCGCACTGGCGCATGAACTGGAGTTTGGCGTTGTTGATGATCGCCGTCAGCAGTCCTTCGTCGAACTCGCCTTTCTTGACCTTCTCGATCTCGGCCAGGGCGATCTGCTTGACATCTTCAAGGCTCTGGCCCTGCAGCGGCTCGGCCATCACGACGAAGGCGGAGTAGTCGGCCAGGGTTTCGGACATGGCCATCATGCCGAGGGTCTTCTGCTGCTGGTTCACGTCAAGGTCGATCAGACCGGCCTTGCCGTTGGTCAGGATGGAGCTGATCAGGTCGATGTATTTGGCCTCGGGGCTGTTGGCGCCCGGGAAACGCCAGGCCAGCATCAGGCTGGGCGACTCTAGACCGAGGACGTCCTTGACGATGGGGGCGGTGATGGGATCTTCGGGTTCGAAGGCCATCTTCTTGAGGTTCGGGTTGGGTTTGAGCTGGCCGAAATACTTGTCGATGACCTTGATGGTCTCGTCGGGGTTGAAGTCGCCGACCAGGCAGACGGCCATGTTGTTGGGCACGTACCACTGGTCGTGGTATTTCTTCACGTTGGTGATCGAAGGGTTCTTCAGATGGTCGCCCCAGCCGATGACCGGCGTGTGGTAGGGGTGTTTCGGGAAGAGGGCGGCGAAGGCAGCTTCCTGCACTTTCTCCTGGTCCATCACCGCGTACATGTTGTACTCCTCATAGATGGTTTCCAGCTCGGTGTGGAATCCGCGGAGCACGCAGTTGGCGAAACGGTCGGCCTGGATCTTGGCCCAGTTCTCGACCTGGTTCGACGGGATATTCTCGGTGTAGCAGGTCACGTCGTTGGACGTGTAGGCGTTGGTGCCGCGTCCGCCGATGGCGGCCATCAGCTTGTCATATTCGTTGGGGATGGCGATCTTGGAGGCCTCATAGGAGATCGAGTCGATCTGGTGGTAGATGGCCTTGCGCTGCTCGGGATCGGTGGTCTTGCGGTAGACTTCGAACAGCTGCTCGATCTGGTCGAGGAGCGGCTTCTCCTTGGCATAGTCCTGGGTGCCGAACTGCTCGGTGCCCTTGAACATCAGGTGTTCGAAATAGTGGGCGAGGCCGGTGGTCTCCTGCGGGTCGTTCTTGCTGCCGACCTTGACGGCCACGTGGGCGTCGATGCGCGGTTCGTCCTTGTTGACGATCATGTAGACTTTCAGGCCGTTGTCGAGGGTGTAGATCCGCGCTGCGGTGGGATCGCCCTTGACGGTCTCGTACTTGTACTTGCTGCAGCCGGCCAGGGAAAGGACGAGGACGGCTGCCAACATGAGGTTGAGGA
>AUXO018711540.1_pt1 | contig 16846 bp, 15 predicted proteins | sample 768731 | NCBI WGS metagenome assembly AUXO01 (sample SAMN02715735, study PRJNA202380) | gut metagenome | biome: sheep rumen | host: Ovis aries | place: New Zealand: Palmerston North
TTACTTGATTATTTTCGCTAAGTAATCCAACTCCTCTTTTCCGTATCGCTGATCTATTGTGATAGGTATCACGTACCTGCTAATCCAATGCTCGAAGCTATCTATTGGCTGCTCATCACAGATGTAGCTCCACCAATGACCTTGGAAATGCTTGGCCGCTTGCAGTCTAGGAAGCAAATCATCGTCTTCAACGACCAAAGGATAAACCATTGGAACGGTTTCGCCATCCATATACTTGGTAGGATCTATCTTATTGATGCTCCCAAACAGCTTATGCGCATACGCAAAGTTCTCTTTCCTTTTCTGCTGATTATATGCATAATCCTCAGCATCCATCAGAGTACGAGTAAGTTTTGACATCCTCATGCAGTCCTCCGCATCAATACGATGCTCATTCAGGCTACGGGCCTCATAACCTTTACCTTCACAACCATACTCTATACGTTTCAGAAGGAATGCAGCCGTGTCGCTACTATAACATTGAGGATACTCTTCCACATACTTATGAGCATCCTTACCAACCACATATGCCCCATCAGGTGCTCCCACAAACTTGCGGCAAGAATATACAGTCAAAGCATTTTCGATAGGTTTGCAGAAGAAAGCCTGAGCACAATCTATGATAGGATGCTTATAGGGTTTTGCCAGCTCTTCCATACGTTGGCTAGACATGATGCCGTAATAGTTCACCAGAAGAACGGCATCCTCATATGTGGCCTTAATGTCAGTAGGATTGAAGTTTTTGTCCTGATGATAGAAACACATCTGGACACCTTTCTTTTCAAAGGTCTCACGGATGGAATCACACTGATAGAAAGGTATCCAAATACGCTTACATCCCGTCACTCGGAATGCATGCCAAATACCCATGCGGCCTGTATTAAGGCGAGCAATACCAGTTTCTCCTTTATACCACTCCCTACCCTTTGGCAGTTGCAGTTCTAAAAAGCTTCCTATCTCCATTGATTAATCTTCTTTTATAATCTGGTCATCCGTCATCTTGGGAGCACGAACGGAATCATCTGGTCTTTGGAATCCCAACACAATGGCAAAGGTCTTATAGAATACCTGCCAATCCAGGCATAATGACCAGTTACGTACGTAATACAAGTCCTTCTCTGCCATTTCACGACGGTTACTTGATTCGCCTTCATGAACTGCTTCCCAACCGGTAATACCAGGGCGCATAGACTGGCGTTCTTCCTGCTCTGCTTCTGTCATCACCTTCATCTCTTCAGGAAGTATGGGTCTGGGGCCAATGAATGACATTTCACCTTTTAAGATGTTCCATATCTGGAATAACTCATCCATATTGGTCTTGCGGATAATCTTGCCCCATTTCTTCAAACGCACTTCATCCGGCAACAGATTCCCTTCTTCATCTCGTTCGTTAGTCATAGAACGAAGTTTATACATCGTGAAGAGTTTGTTCTTGTACCCCACACGAGTCTGCTTGAATATGGGTGAAGACTCAGGTGAAACAATCTTCACAAAAATCATTCCGAAAAGCAACACTAAAAATCCTGGAATTATCAGTACAAGCGCTAACAACAGATCAAATGTTCGTTTTATATACTTTCCCATTTCGAAAAAACATTCTGTATTTTTGTTAATCACACAAATTATGCTCAATTAAGAATATCCCTAATCCAAGAAGTTATATGATACTTTCTATAAATTTCTTGCGGTAACTCCTTATATGGTTTTTCAATAAAATCGTCAGAAATAATTGGATTGGACCTATCTACTACTTCAATATTCTGAGGGCAATAGAAATCATAATTAACTATATCTCTATTGGTTGTGATAAGTTTCTTTTTTAAACCTATCATCTCAATAGTTCTCATTGTAAGTCCTTTTTGACCAGGAGATTCTATATCTAATATTACTGCCGATTGATTAACTATTGATGCTATTTCCTGTCCACTTTTTTTCTCTGTTGAGAGGATACGCTTATCATTCAAACTATATTCTTTCTTTGTTAGCCAATACCAATAAAACATAAAACTAGCTTGCAAGTATAAGAACCAGTAAGATCTCCATCCCTTGTCTTTTGCTTGCTTCATTATTTTTTTTATAATCTTTAATCTGTCAGTATGAATAGTCCCCAAAAAGGCTATGTCATATTTATACTCTTGGGGCTGTTCTTTAACCACAAAATCATCAGAAAAAAACAGCGGTCTAAATTCATAATTATATAATATAGCGTCTTCTCTATCAAAAGTAAACACTTTGTCGTAATACTTAATCTTTTCTTTTATGCTGGGAATATCAGCTATAGAATCGTACAAATATAAAACTAATTTTGCGTTTTTGAACACATTTCTCAACTCTTCCAATGTTGACGTTGGCACCATATCACTTTTTATTACAACAATATAATCAAATGACTCAACCTTATGATTTATAATAATATTGTGAAAGTAATTATAAGAATGATGATGGAACCAAGACGGTACGACTTTATTGAGCGCACGCATTAAGGGACTCTTTACAGAACGCTCATCGTAGAGATAGGTCGTTGCCCCCATCTCAACCATTTTGTCTTTTATGACGTTCTCGTAATTAAAGAAAGCAGGAGCAAGAAACAGAATTTTCTTACCCTGTAATACCATTTTCTCAATCATCAGGCCTTATTCATTATTTTATTGATCTTGTCAGGGTCGCCAAATTCACACGGAGAATCATAAGCTCTATCTGGGAATGCGCCATATTCCAGCTTAATATCCAGGTTATGATCCCTGATAAACTGTTCTACCCTATCTGCCAAGCTTATTGGCTTACCCGTACAGCAGTTGATTATACCAGTCACCTCATTTTGCATAACAGCAGCTGACAACTGATTAGCCAACTCGTCAACGGTGATAAAATCATACTGGTTCTTACCAGTGGTGAACGGAAAGGTTTTCTTACCCTCTTCTGCGGCTAACAAAAGTTTGCAGAAGATGGAGTTGTTCTTTTTGTCATCTCCAAGGATATAGTAGCAACGAAGCCACTGGAGAATACATTCTTTCTGCTTGCAATAGAGAATCATTGCTCTTCGCAAAGCATCCTTTGCAATGCCATACATAGAAATAGGGTTACAAGGGGTATTCTCATCGATTGCGCCTTCCCAATAGCCAACCTCGTGCATAGTACCCATCACGGCAAGTTGCTTCAAACCGCCATCAATCATAGTAATCAAGAACTTATAGTGGGCAGAGAGATCACCTATCTGTGATGGAGCATTGTGCACAAAACCATTTCTCCAAGCCATGTGTAGGCAAACATCTGGAGAACCAAGTTGCTCATACACATTTCCTTCGGGAAGTTCAAAAAGATTCAGTGTCTTTCTTTCTGCACGTTCATCTACATCATTGGTCACGATATCGCACGCTATTACCTCTGCTCCTTTGTCCAGAAGTGCTTTCACCACGTGGCGGCCAATGTAGCCATTGGCTCCTGTTACTAGTACTTTCATATATAACCTATTTAAACAGCCCCTTTTTCTTCATCTCTTCAAGAGAGGCTTCATAATTATCTTTCTGTAAATCCTGACGGTTCACCCATTCAGTAAACTGCTTGATGCCCTGATAAAAACTCCATTTAGGCTCAAACTTCAATATCTTTTTGGCAAGCGAGATATCAGCATAATTGTGGCGGATATCACCCAAGCGGTAATTGCCGGATACGTTGAGTGACACCTCTATACCATAGTGTTTACACAAGGTCTTTGCAACAGTTAATACATCTGTAGCTATGCCGGTACCAATATTGAACACGTGTCCATTAGCATCTGGCACTTCCATACCTGCTACGGTTGCATCCACAACATCATCAATGTAAACAAAGTCACGACTCTCCAATCCATCCTCAAAGATATTGATCTCCTTGTGGTTCTTAATGCGGGTAGAGAAAATGCTAAGGATACCAGTATATGGATTAGTCAATGACTGACCTGGGCCATAAACGTTCTGATAGCGGTAGGATACTGATTCCACACCAATATTTTTGCAAATCAAATGAACCAGTTGGCCTTGTACTTGTTTTCCTATTCCATATACAGATGAAGGATGAATCGCACTGTCTTCCGTGGTGGCCACCAGGGTTACTTTTCCACCACACTTAGGACAATGACATTCAAAATCACCTGTAGCCATATCCTCATCCTTGCGATCAGTAGGATATACATCACCACACTTTTCGCAATGGTACTTTCCTTCTCCATATATAGCACGCGATTCCGCAACAACCACTCTTTTTACGTGATGCTTTGTGTTGGTCAATATGTCCAGAAGGAGTGCCGTTCCACCAATATTTACATCCACATATCGTTTGATCTCATACATAGACTGACCAGTACCAGTCTCTGCGGCCAAATGGATGATGTAATCAGCATCACTGATAGCAGCCTCCAAAGCCTCTCTATCACAAACGTCAGCATTTATAAACCGCGTTTTGTCTTTTATGCTACAATACAATGGAGAGGTCTCGTCTGGATTCTCTCCATGAATCTGTGCCAGAAGATTATCCAATACTGTTACATCATAGCCTTTTTCAATCAATCGTAAGGCTATATGCGAGCCTATAAAACCCGCTCCACCCGTAATTAAAATTCTCATTATACTTTCTCCCAATGCTTTGTTTCAGAATTAAAACGCTTAATCACTTTTGCAGGGTTGCCAGCAGCAATCGTATAATCAGGGATTTCACCTCTCACTATACTATGCGCTCCTATGACGCATCCTTTACCTATTATTGTTCCTGGCATAATCATCACCCCTTCCCCTATCCAAGTATTAGCACCAATGAATATTGGATTTGTTGGATAGTCACGCCTGATTGGGGAGACCATTGGCTCTGAATCATTGTCATCTCCTTTATAAGATCCGTGACTGTTGTCAGAAATGAAAATATGAGATGCCATAAGGACATTATCACCAATACTTACTTGATCCATTGCAACAATATGGACATAATCGTTTAATTGGATGTTATTACCAAACAATAAGGACTTTTCGCCCCTTTCATTGTTAAAAACATCAAATCGGCAACCTCTGCCAATTGATAAATTGTTGCCAAAGTCCACATATTTCTTACCCCTCAAATCGAAAGGGTAACAAAACAGCTTCGCTTTTCGACAGCACATTTTTGTCCGTATCAGCCAAAATCCAATCTGGATGACTTCTTGTAAGGAATAATTATTGTGGATGGTCTTGTTATTTCTAAGCATATACTAATGATTTCTTTTTATTAGGCTCTCACAAATATCCAAATAGGTTCTAGTTCTGTCTTTTGCTTTGCCGAATACCTTTAGCCTTGCTAGTCCTTTTTCCTGCAAAATTGTATACAATTGGTGGTCGGAAACCAACATATTAATCTTTTCAACAATATCGCTAGCATCGAGTGGATTAAAATATAAAGCAGCATCCTCACATACTGTTTCTGCAAATGAAAGATTAGACGTTAATATGGGTTTACCCATGCACATAGCTTCTGGATAGCTTGCCGAATAACATTCCAATAAAGTAGGCAAAAATAAAGCGTCAGATTGATCAACTATTTTGGGGCATTCCGAAACCACTTGTGGCCCCACATTTATTATATACTTTCTTGTTTCTTCATTGAAAATTCTTTTATAAGAATCATCAGGTAATGTCGTATAAAACTTTATTGATTTATTTATATTCAGGCTAGGGATAAGTGGACAAACCTCATTAAGTATTTCCAGGTTCTTATGCCTATATGGAGAACACAGAGTATAAAAGCGGAACTCATTGTCTTTATCTCTACCAGTTGATTTATATTCAAAGAAAGGTTCGCTTGCTGTGTTGTATGCAACGAAAACATTCTCTTTAGGAATATGGTATATATCACACCAGCGTTCCTTTACATCATCCGTTTCACAAACATAATAATCCCCATTTTTCTTCAATTGTGACACATGTAGCATTTTTCTTATTTTCACATCAGTCTTTTCCCTTAATGTAAGTAAAGAAAAAAGTGGAGACTCTGGATAGACATAGTGAGCATATGCATACCCCATAAGATGTGGCGATTTGGGGCGCCAATATGAAGGACCAAATACAGAAAAAGTTACATCTGGTTTTTCTTCGGCCTCTATTCTCTTCATTTTAATAATGGTAGGCCATCCTGTTATAGAACATAATGGTTTATCATCGAATTCATAAAACTTAAAGTTCGATGGAAACGACACGTTGCCAACATATTTCTTCACAGGAGCAGAAATGAAAACAATATATTCGTTTTCTGTAAAAGAACGGCATTCTATTAAAAAAGATGCTGCGACTTGACAAACGCCGGTTCCTCTTTGATCTGCACAATTAATAAGTAACTTCATATAAATAAGAAAAAATTATTCTGTTGCAAATTTTATGAATTCTGAGATATTCTTGCCCCAATCATTGTTTTGCTTTATACTTGAATAAGCATTATTTACAAGCTCCTCTCTCTTCTCTTTACTGGATATCAAAACGTCCATTTTGTTTTCGAAAGATAAGTAGTCATCAAAGTCAAAGAAACAGTTTGTCATATAAGAAAACCCAGAAAAAGCATTCTTATGACCAATCACGCAAGTCTTATAAGCAAATGCATCTAAAACACGATTAAGGATTCCACACCCTTTAGGGTCTGGTACTACAAATACATCTATATTCTTGAAAAAATCATTTAAAGAAGAAACCTCACCCATCACAATCACATTATCTAATCCACGATACTGTTCTATATACCTGCCCCTTCCGGCAAGATAAAGCACAACATTTGGGTTGTGTTCAATATACTTCGAAAAATAGTCACGAATAAACCAATCATTTTCTTCTGCCAAAGTAGTATGCCACCAACTAGACAATATTCCCAGCCTTATGTTGGGGGCATCCGTCTTAGGTTCCACTGTTTCAAAGTTTGCACCATTGGGCATGCAAAAAAATTCAGTATCCACTTTAGCACGTTTTTTCAAGTAATTAATATCGACATCAGAAACCAGTGCTATTTTTTTAAAGTTTCTAATTACTTTACTCTCCCACCTATAATCTCGTAATAAAGAGTAGATGGAATAATATAGATCATAATATAGGAAATTACCTCTTTTAAAGTAAAACTTGATTTTATTTAAATATCCAAGAGTAAACGCATCAGCCAGAAATATTACATCTGTCTTATATCCTTTGTTAATCATATCTATTGCAAAGTCGATGCCATAGGGTATAATAAAAGAATCTTTTGGGATTCCATCCAGTTTATATATAACATCTGCTTCAATACCATGCTTATTAAACTCTGACACCAAATTGTCAACTATTATGGAAGTTCCATAACTCTCCGGTTGAGGATTACCTATGTATAACATTTAAAATAATAAAATTAATTTATTTAATAACAACTTCTCTCTTTTCTTCTTTATCCATAAAAACGCGAACTTGTAATATTGAATTTTTAAGTTTATTCGCATTATTTTGTCGACATTCTTGTTAAGTCTCTTTTACTTCAAATTATGACACAACTCAACGATTTAAAATGAAATCCCAATCAAATAATTCTGCATACCATTTAGCACCTGCCGGCGTCAAATGAGAACAATCCTGAGATATAAAATGATGATCTGGAGTAAAAACTGACACATTACCATCGGAATGCATAACAGGCTGCATAAAATCAACGTAATACTCACCCCAATCTTTTTTTTGGTTTTCGTTTGCCTTGATATAACCTGGCAGAGGCGTTAATGTAGATTCAAAATAAATATCAGATTTCCTATTCTTATAAACCATTCCATTACATGCCCCATAATTTTTTGTTCCAATTCCCCATACTGACGTATTAGGTTTCTTAAGTTGCCATACATAATCCGGAACACTTTTTTTGGATTTTAGAGTAAAGATGATATCTGCGTTCTTTATACGATCTAAATACTTGCCTTCCTTAAACAAAAACACATACGACAAATTGATACTGTCTCCATATGGTGATTCCAGAATCACATTAGCCATATCACGACCAAAACTAACGCCCTCGACAAGCACATTAATTTTACCATTATCTTCTGGAAAATCTTTGTCATACTCATAAACCCTATCGCAATATTCCCCCCACATTCCTCTATGTGCATTCGCTACCGTACATTCCAATTCTGGAATATCTTTTGAAACACCGGCATGAAGGTATAGCCATACCGACGGAAACATAAGAAGCACCGCCATGACTGCCCATGTGACAAAAGATTTATTTGACACAATAATCTTCCTTTCTATCACATAGTAGGAAATAACAGAAATGATTGCTGTAACAGCTATATATATAATAAAGAACGGAAGGGTTATACAAATAGAAAAACAATAACGGTAGAAAGCAAGTATCACTTGATGCCATATAAAGATGCTGTAACTCATCTTACCAATAGTACCTAATACACGACTTCTCATAATTGTAGACGAGCCCTCTTTTATTGAAACAAGTATGCAGGTTAATGCAACCGTGGCTAATAACAAGACCTTTTTGGGCAACGGCAACCCTGTACTAACTATAGTCTGATCAGCTCCAATTACAGCATACGTGACAACATTATGTTCTGTTATAAGACTATAAACCGAGCTACACAGGAAAAGGACAAGAAAGAATAAGCCCAATGACTGTACAACAGTTTCTCTCTTCCAATTAAACTTTGATATATTAAGAGCAACTAAGCCCCCAATTCCCAATTCATAAAAACGAGACGGCAACAAATAAAACTTAAAACCCTCAACTTCGCGAGGAAGCAATAAACCATCGAACAAATCGCTAGGTAAAAGATATATCCCCAAGGACAATATTGTAGCCAATAACAAAGCTCCCTCCATCCATTGTCTGTCATTTTTTTTGAATAGCTTTGCACTCGCCTTTCCCAGATAAAGAATAATTGGTAAAACTATGTAAAACTGCATCAAAATACCCACATACCATAGATGCATTAAAGGTTTAAAATCATTATCTACATCCCAATAGTCTTTAGAAGTAATACTCGATAGAATATTCTCAGAGAATAAATTACTTGCAACAATACTTTGCGCAAGATTTTCATAATGATCAGGCATCATTACAAAAAAACCAATAAGTAAGCATATTGCAGATGCAATAACTATTAATGGCAGCAATCTTATTACTCTCTTTTCTAAATACTTCCAAAAGGAAAAGCTATTTCTATCAAAGGCTTTAATAACAGATGGTATTATAAAAAAACCATTTATGACAAAAAAAGCATCAACTCCCAAATAGCCTGACTTTAGCAATCCCATGTGAAATAAAACTACAACAATAATTGCTATTCCTTTTATAACATCTAGATCTTGTCTATACATTTTTTCATGAATAAAGGATTAAAGTGCTTTACATTTTTTTATTCTCAGAATTACATAACTATTTCAATTTCTTATAATAATAATGCGTGATGTAAAATTTAAAGAAAAGAGAAACAAATGTTGACAACACAAGTTCGTCAACCAAAATCGTCACGGTACGGCCAACCAACAAAGTATACAAAAAAAGAAATATAATTACAACATACATTTTTTTCTTCTTCAATCGTCTTGAGTTATCTGCATAAAAAGCAAGACACACTAATAAAGAAAGTACTATCCAACAAAGCGGATATCCCCCCCAAAGCAGTGCATCATTTAACCCCGTAACACCAGATGAATGAAAATCGTTCTCAGAAAAACCATCTATCTCAAAAGTCATATAATTAACTCCACCTCTCATTAGGACGAGAGCAGGAACACGCCTAAAATCAAAATCCAGATAATCATGATCAACTAAATCTACGACCTTAACATAATACATACCAGTTAGAAAAACTCGAATATATGGAGATGAATTGTTTTCAGAATCCTTTGTTCTAGCACTTTTTGCTGAATTTATTAGTGTTTGAGTAGTAAACTCTCCTGTTGCTCGTAACTCTTCAATAATTGGATATGTTATAAGAAAAGCCAAAAATAAGGGTAAGATAAACCTCATAAATAATTTTTTATTAACAGCGCCTATACAGAACAAAGTAATTATTGTAGGGAATAAGGTGCCGACTAACGCTCCTTTACTCGCTCTTATAATTATTTCCAGCACTACATATATCAAATATAAAAGTAGGCATTTTTTATCTACAGTTCCTCGTTTTATTATGGAATCATAAACAAATAATGCAAAAATATACTGGTATGTCGTACCTCGAAGTTCATCAATAACTCCATTCAAATGAAAAGGAAGAATGATTTTTGCTTCTCCTAACATACTGGATATTCCAGTTATCAAAGAAACAAATGAGAGAAAATAAATAAAATACGTTATTAACTGGAACAATTTTTCATTCTTCTTTAGATTATCTCTAAGTTGGGGCTCTATTGTCACAAAATTTAACTTTTTGTGGCGCAGTTTATTAATCTGTTTTAGAACATAATACAACATAAAGACAATTAAAAACAAGTAATTTCCCCAAATGGCTAATAATTTATACTCATTTTCCGAAATATAATCTTTCATATATCCATAACTAGTAAGCTCAAAAAGAGCCATTATATGAACAGAGCAGAAAATATAAAAAAGCACGAACAACATGTTAATGTTGTCCTTTATTGTCTTTAACCTTCGAAAAAATGAAAGAGATAATACCGTACTAGTAAATAGTATTAACCAATCGATTAATGAATAATCATATTTGAAGGCTAATAGATATGAAACAAGTGTTATGGGAAAGAATAAGTAAACGGGCTTCATATTCCAGAAATCAAGTATAACTCTTTGTACAACAAATTACAACGCCACCTTAAATATAAAAACGGAGAAGGATATATTGAAATAACATCTCTCACATCTCTTCAATTTTTATCCACGATCTCACGATAGTATACAAAAATCATCTTCCCATCATTACTTTTAACTTATAAATATAATGCATAGAAATACCTATTGCATTATATAGAGAAACGTAATTAACAAAATGATAACGGAAATTGTTCAGTGAAACTCCTGTTTTTAAACACAGATTTATTAATTCTTTAATATTAGCTTCACATCTGGTGCTCTTATCCATTACAAATAATTCTGTATAAAAATATAATGAACAGATTTTAACTATGGGTATCATCACGTTTTTTAATGTTGTTTCATCCAGCTTTTCTTTCCGTTCGCAAAGATCAAGCAACAATCTCTTTGAAACTTTAAAAAAATGACTGGCATTCTTTACAGACGCTTCTACTGATACCGTTTGCCCCGCTCTACCCAGAAGATACTTATATACCACTATATCATAGAATAATACTTTTTTTGAATATAGCAAACAATAGTAATTGAATTCCGTATCAGTATAACTGATTCCCTCTTGTTGATAATAGTTATTTTTTACTAAAACTTCCTTTTTAACACAGAAGGCATGCATTGATAACAATAATGGTGGCAAATCCTTTCCCCAGTCTATATTACTTTTTTCAAAACCACTCAACTTAGACGGCACTTCTTCCTGTGAAGTTATTATGTCATTTTCATCTATAGTTACATAACTTGTTACAATAAGATCGGAATCACAATTGTTCAATTTCAATAACAATTTTTCCAACCCTTCATTAAAGAAATAATCATCTGAATCTAATATTTTAATATATTTCCCAGTAGATTCTATTAGCCCCCTGTTAATACATGATCCATAATTACCGTTCTGCTTATCTATCACTCGGAATACTTCTGGGTTCCTGCTTTGATATTCATGTGCGATGGCAGAGGACGAATCTTTACTACCATCATTAACAACCAGAACCTCCAGCTGATTAAATAATTCTTTATCTTCAATAATTAGGGAGTCCAAACATCTATGGAGATATTTCTCCATATTGTATGTTGGAATGATTATAGTTAGGATCTTCTCCATATCATACAATTTTAAAATTTAGTACTTTTTCTATTATTGGAGCCATATCATAATACTTATACTCCGCTAAACGGCCTCCAAACAAAACTTCTTTCTCTTTTTCTGCAAGAGCACGATACTTGTCTGCCAGGATATTGTTTTTATCGTCATTAACAGGATAGTATTGCTCCATCCCTTCTTTGTATTCTGTGGAATACTCCTCTGAGACAACAGTCTTTGGACAATCATACACAGCCAGACCAAACATTTCAAAATGTTTGTGTTCTATTACGCGTGTATAGGGTTGTTGGTGAGAAGTATAATTTACCACGGCATTACCTTGATAGTTAGGAGTATCAAGAACCTTTGTCTTAAAGCTTACAGTGCGCCAATCAAGTTTTCCGAATTTGAAATCAAAGTACTCATCAATCGGACCGGTGTAAACTAGCTGCTTAGCATATTCACACCAATCGCGATATTCACTCTTGAAGAAATCCGTATCAGTCTTGCACTCTACGCCTTCCAATAATCCCTCGATAAGTTTATTGTAACCACCAATGGGAATACCCTGATATGCATCATTGAAATAGTTATTATCAAAGACGAGACGTACAGGAAGGCGTTTAATAATAAATGCAGGCAGTTCGCAACACTTGCGCCCCCACTGTTTCTCTGTATACTCTTTGATGAGTATCTCAAAGATATCTTTACCAACAAGACAAAGCCCCTGCTCTTCAAGGTTACGTGGTTCAGAAACCCCTTCTGCCTTCATCTTAGCAACAGCCTCGGCCTTCTGCTCTTCAATCTTTGACACAGCCTCTTCAGGTGTTGTTACACCCCACATCTGATAAAAGGTGTTCATATTGAACGGGAGGTTGTAGAGTTTACCATGATAGTTGGCAACAGGACTATTGGTATATCGGTTAAACGGCACAATGCCGTTCACAAAGTCCCAAACCTCTTTATTGTTAGTATGGAATATGTGGGCTCCATACTTATGAACGTTAATGCCTTCCACATTCTCGCAATAGACATTTCCACCCAAATGTGGACGCTTGTCTATAACAAGGCATTTCTTTCCTTTTTTTGTCGCTTTGTAAGCGAATGTCGCTCCAAAGAGTCCGGAACCAACTATCAGATAATCAAATAACATAGCTAATATTTTAACTGTAAAACATTAAGTTCATAAAGTGTAATTATATCAAAGATTCAATTATTTCCCTTTTTATAAAATGGGAAATGATTAACAAATTTTTTCACATAATTCATAGACAAGACCAACTCTTTCTCTTTAGAAGATAGTCCAAAGACCCAAATAGAGATTATCAATAAGGTAGTACTCAAAAAACTAGATACTAGAAGATTTAATATTTTATCATCTGATAATTGGGAGGCATAAAATGTTAAAGGCATTACGAATGCCGTGATTAAGATTATCTTTAATAAAACCACATTAAAATATAATGAAAGAGAAAGATGTATCAAATAGTGCATATATATAAGCCGAACTAAACACCACAAAAAAGTAAACGCAACCCATACTATTAGCATCATGGAGCCCGAATGTCCAGACCATAAAACATAATACATTACAGGTATAGCTGCAAATTTGATTATGGACATTAATATTTGATGAGTTTTTATTCTTCCTGTGGCATGAACAGCCTGTAAGAATGATACTTGGCTGGCCTCAAATAAACTATTCCATATAATTATTTTAATATAGATTGGTGTTTCTGCAGGATAGTCTCCTAACCACAATTCTAAAATATAATCTATATTTGAGATTACAGGAAGACTGATTAATAATAAAAGGAAATATGAGATCTTAGATGATGTCATTACTAAATTCATAAAATAATCATATTGTTTGGAGGCATATGATTTTATTATTTGTGGATTTACAGCCTGCGTAAAATTACTCACAAAACTTGAGACATGACCAACAACTTGCTGCATAACTCCCATTGCAGCGTTAGCTATTACCCCCATAAAAATATTGAAGAAAATACTCATGGATTGGGTCGCAACAATATCTGCAACATTAACTATCAAACTCCAGCCAGAATAAGACGCAAATTCTTTGGCAATATCACGATCCCATATCCAAAGATACTTGCACTCCTTAAACACTCTTCTACAATAGACTACATAACATAAAAAGACAACAATTGAGACAAAGAAAACTAAGAATGAATAAAATATCAGTTTGTCAAATGCAATAATCATAAGGATATATACAATAGCAAGTTTCAAGGAAACTTCAACAATACTGATAATTGCGTAGAAATCCATCCTCTCATGGGCTATAATATTTGAATTAAATGGTGTTTGAATAATATTTATAGCAAAAGCTAACAATGAGAATTGGAAAACCCAATTCGCTGCACTAATTCTACTATTTGGAATATTTAGATGATAATTTATAAACCATACGCCTGCTATTTCCATTAGTAAAACCAGTATAATGGCTAATAATATATGACTGCTTATAGCCATTGAATATATCCTATTTAGCTGTTTCTGATTTCCATTACCTATTTCAAACGCGAGGTATCTATAAGTCGCATTTGTTAATGCCATTTTAAGAAAAGAAAGGAAGATCACAACACTACCTACAACATTGTAGATTCCAAAATCCTCAAATCCAAGAACCTGTAGAACTAATCGCGAAGTATAAAGCCCCACGATTAGAACTAAAATCATTCTAAAAAAAAGATAGCCAGTATTCTTGGCGACTTTTTGCGATTTTGACACTTCCATGAAAATCAGTAAATTATTCTTTCTCCAGTTTTGATTCTTTGTTTAGCCTCATCTATGGTTAACCCTTCTTTCAAATTTACATAATATTTACGATGAATAGATATTCTGTCTTTTTCTGGAGGCATCTTCATATAATCATTAAATACATGTGTTAAATATGCATCATAATTAGCAGGTATTTTTATAGTAATGTCTTCAAATGGATAATCGATTAGATTATCAAACCATTCTTTTTTATATATCTTCCTTCCGGGATACCCTTCTATATAACTTACAATTGATTCTCCTTTATCCTTATTAAGAGTTTTTTCCATCTCAACCCATTTCTTAAACAAAATATCGTGATTATAACCCTTTAATTTATTTTTCAAATAGTATAAATAAAGTCTTAAACTAAAGTCCTTCCTATCAGAGAACCAATCACTAAGTTTGGGATGAAGGAAAGTTTTCTCTAACTTGCCTTTATACAAATTGTAATAATCCTCAATATTTTTATTTATCTCATTTTCAGATAAATCTGTCTGATATACAGGATATACATCAACGTACACCCCTAAAACATATGGTATATATTTATACTCCCAAATGGTAGTGTTGGAATCCATGATCTTGCCAAAATCATAATAAAAACCATTATCATGAATATCTTCCATTCTATATCCTGATCCAGACATCTCACTGCGGAGGCTAAGCAACTTATAGTAGTCATTTCTAGGCATCATAATATCTATGTCATCATCCCATGGGATAAAGCCTTTATGCCGAACAGCCCCCAAACACGTGCCGCCACATGCCCAATATTTAAGGTTATGCTCCTCTAGAAACTGAGCCGTATATTTAAACGTATTTAATAATTTTTCTTTAAATAACTTGCTATATTGTTCATTGTATTCCATTGAAGAAATCATATACAATTTTTAATTATTTTAATGACTCTAAGAATTTCTCAGCACACCAAAGTTGCCATTTCTGATTTCCGGTTAGCTTTTCCATGGGGATGTCTTCTCGAAATTGCCCCCCCCTCCTCGGGCCTTCCCAATCTTTAAATATAGAGTCAACCGGACGAGGCATAGGAATCTTGAAGGGAATCTCCAAATCCGGATACTTAATGGCGTAGAGGCCACGAACCAAATATTTAGGTTCCCCATTACGAACACGCTCCATGTCCAGCGGTTCCGCCATCACCAACTTTGCATATGGGTCATAATAAGGCAACCAGGCGGCACCAAAAGCATTCATATATGAACTACTGCTCTCGATAGAGAATACTTCGTCCATAAACTTCATGTAGTCAATGGTGTCAGCACCGGTACGGTATTTCTCAAAGAGTTCTGACTGGTCAACGGGGTTCTTCAATACCAACTTCGGATCAAGGAAGGTGTAGCGCTTCGCAAATGCATCGAAAGTCCACCTTGGAGAAATGAGTTTGTCCATACCACCAAAGATAAGGTCTGCACTTTCACCCACAATCACCAACTGAACACCATCTTTCTTAGCCATCTCTGCAGCCTTGTAAATCTGAGGCTCGATAGAATGAACCGGGGCAAACTTGTAGCGCATCACAATAGGAGTATACTTTTCGTAATCTTCCATTGTAATATCAATGAGATGATGCTGCAGCTGAAGTTTCTTGCAGTAAGTCTTTGCACGCTCAACATCAGCGTCAAACACGCCCGACGTGGAATTGAAAGTGTAAGCATGACTGCCAGGTTTCAGATATGCGGCAAGGTTTGCGCTATCCATACCACCAGAGAGCAGGATGCCAATGTTGTCATACTTAGCATACAGTTCATCGAACTGTTTCTGTATCTCGCGGTCAATATCTTCTGAAGTTCTTACAGGAATACGATCCTTATCATCTACAGGACGGAAGTTCTTGTGTTGAAAACCTTCTGCAAAGTCAACACCATCTTTCCATATATAGCGGAATGCCATATAGGAGCTTAAACAAAAATCTTTGTTTATCATCAAAACTACTTTTTAATAATCTTCCACGCCTCGGGAAGTACGAAATCAGCGTATCTAGATTCACTTTCAAAGAAATTATCTTCCTTTTTACCATTAAAATATATAGCAATATCATCAAGAGTAATTTGATCCTTATCAATAAAATATTTTAAATACTTGATTTTTTCTGGATCAAAGCCCATATAACGCGCAGCTGCTATATCTGCAGTCAGAAGATTGAACGCACCCAACAACACATTTGCATGCTTG
>AUXO011645386.1_pt1 | contig 16834 bp, 21 predicted proteins | sample 768731 | NCBI WGS metagenome assembly AUXO01 (sample SAMN02715735, study PRJNA202380) | gut metagenome | biome: sheep rumen | host: Ovis aries | place: New Zealand: Palmerston North
CGCAAGATGTCATTACTCGGTTAATTTTTCCCCAAATTTTTTCTATTTTACTTTACACTTACTTGACACAATTCCAGATCATATAAAATACGAACTAATGTACACATAATGTAAACATAAATAGCAAACATATATTTGCTTTACACTCGTGCTGTAAAGTACGCAAATTATTTGTAGAAACTTATCATAAACTGTTGACTTTTCGACAAACTTATTGTATCTTATTGGTAGTTACTGGAAGGGTTGTGATATAGTGAGCATAACATATACCATTAGCTACCATAAGCAAACTAAACGTTGGACTTTATGGAAGATAATTCACTATAAAAATTCATACGGTAGCTATCCGGTATTTACTGGATCATTACTTGAGTGTCAGCAAGTAAAATCTAAATTTGTATAAACCTTTGACGAATTAGTCATAAAAACCGCATTAAGCTGATAAGCGCACAGACTGTTTATAGTCGCAATTCACCAATTACAATATATCTCTTTAGCGTGAGGTTTGCGGTTCTAACGCTATATTAAGGAGTTAAAATGAATAATGAGATAAAAGAAATATTTAAAAGAATGAATGATTTAATTGAACATCAATTTGATAAGGAATATCATACTGAATGTGATTTATTTAAAGATATACAAATGTTATTAGATTACATAACTAATTTACAAGAAGAAAATGCATATCTAAAGAAACATCAAAGATTTCATAAAAATGGTGTATTTAGTTTAGAATATGATAAAGAGAGTTTATGTGATATGGTAGAAGAATTACAACAAGAGAATGAAAAATTAAGAATGAGAAATGATATGTTAAGGAAAGACATTGATAGTTTTATTGAAGATCATAAAAGATTACTAAAAGAATTAGAAAAGATACAAGGTTCTAATGAAGATATATAAATGCTCTATTTGTCATAAAACGCTTGATTATAAACCTATTAGGCTTGTTAAACAAGAATATGGAATAGGTAAATATAATCAATATATTGGAGTAGCAAACTATGATTTTTGTAAACGTTGCTATCAGGTATTTCATAAATGGATAAGAAAGTATGAGGTTATAAATGATAAAGAAGATATTAATGTATAAGAAGTATTATGAAGCGTGGTTTAATCTAAAGCATTGTATTAGTTTTAAATATGGCTTTAATAAAGATAACTTAGATATTATGGAGCGATATAGGGAGCTATTAGAGTACATGCAATTAATAGAATATTCAATTAATAAAGGAAAAGAAAAATAAAATGCACAGTATTTTTAGAATATTGTGCATTTTTAATATATTAATAAACTAACATAAATAATTCAGTTATTCTTGGATCATTTATTATTTGTTGTTCTACATTTGCTATTAAATCACGATACTGTTTAATTAAACTTTGTACTGTAACTTGACCGTAATTACCTAGCGTACGTTCAGTTACCTCTTCTTGCTCTGATAATTCACCAGTAGCATTAGTAGTATTAGATCCGGTAGAGCTTGATTGAGCATTAGAAGAACCAGAAGTAGTAGCGGTATTATTTGCCGTATCTTTATTCCATGTAACCTCGTTAGCATAGTCTACATTATCTATATCGTCATTACTAACGCTTAATTGTCCTTGAGGTGTATCAGATGCTACATGCTTATTATAGCTTGTACCATTTGAAGAAGTACTTGAATTATCACTAGCACTAGTAGAATTAGAGCTTGTATCGTTACTTTGAGTATTAGCAGAAGTAGTATTATCTTTATCTCTTTGAATAGTTTTCGTATAGTCTACGTTGTATTTAATATCATAGTCTTGATCTAGTGAAAACATTAATTGATTATAAGTAGGCATAATCTCTTTTAAAGCTATTTCTAACTCATCTATAAAGCGTCCTACAGTTTCAAAACCTATTTCACGATACTTATAATAATCAAGTATCTTTTTATTTAACTCTTCTCTAGTAGGTATGATATTAGGTATTCCGTAAAGCTCTGGTGATTTTGATACATAAATAGGATAAGTACTCATAGCATTATCAATTAATTCTTTAGTTTGAGGATTATCTAATAAATTTTTAAGTACTTCTGTATATCTTGCTATTAACATTATAAATCACCTTCTTTTATATCAATATTCTCATTATTTTGAGTATTCTCTATGTCCTTAAAAACGTCCATATCAAGCGTTCTACGTTCTACCCATACATTTAGTCCAAACATTTCATTTAAGAGCTTACAGGCATGTTCTCTGGCTTTTAGCATAACGTCTTCACTTGCTTTTACTTGTTCATTATTTGCGGTTACTTCGTCGCTAACTAAACGCTCTTTTTTATCTTGATTAGAGTTATTAATTCCTAAAAATGTCATGCACTCGTTCCAAACGGCATGTTTTTGAATTTGTAACTTATCAAATACTATAGGAGCTTTTAAATCTAATACTTTAATTTGTGATACGTCTAAATTCTTATCGCCATATATAGCCACTTCGTTTTCGTCACGTTGTTTAATAACATTCTTTAGGGATAATTTTTGCTTATCAGAACATGTAATAATAAGGGGAGTTTTTTGAGCTTGGATATTAACGTCAATAGTTCTTTTAATATTAGCTAGGTCATAAGCATATAATTGAATGGTAGGAAATGTAGGAATAGCGTCGTCATTATTTCTAATGATTACACAGTTTTCGTTATTATATAGCTCTTCACCTTCGTAAATATAATTTACTGCATAAGGCTGTACTCTAGTAGGTTCGTCATAGTAGTTTAGATTTCCAGTAGGTACTACTTTAGCTACCATAAATCCTAAATTAGGATCTTTATAAAATAGGCACTCACCTTCGGTAAATAAATATTTTTCTATCCATTTTTCATTTATTCCATTAGGTAAGTTATGCCACTCGAATAAACTTTTTGATATTAGCATTAATCTATAAAAATAATCAGTATATATTCTATTATTAATTTGATTTGCTACGGATTTAAAGCTCTTTAAATTATACATATAATCACCTTCCTTTATACTATTCCATTACTTAAAGAGTAGTCTTGTATTTCGCTAGCATTACGCCAGAATGTTATACCATTGTTATAACAGTTTTTAATTTCTTGCATATCTTCATTAGGAATATTTCCGTCGATATTTACGTCTATACATTTTGTATACCAGTATCTACTTCTATGAGCTTTATTAGGTACTTTAACAGTATTAACTTTATAACCAAACATATCGAAATAACCGTCGATTATTTTTGCATACTCATTTTTAATAGTCATTCTATAAGCATGGAAACGGTTAGAACCCATAGCGGTAGTAACATCGCCAGAGTTTAAATTTCCTTCTGCTTGAGGTGGTGTAAATGAGTGTTGTCTTATTTGTTCTAGGTTATTGATTATACCCGTAGCACCACTCATCATAAGTCCAGTACCAGCTATAGCACCAGCACCAGTAAGAGTTAAACCAGCACCAATTCCGACACTTAATATATTAGCAGCGGTAGATATATTAACACCACTTTGAGTAAGCCAGTTCGTAAATTGGTCAGTAGTCCAGTTTAAAGCAGGGAATTTACCTAAATTTATGCTTTCGTCTACATTTAATCCAGCACCATTATAATTAATAGGCACTGCTTTAATAGAACAGCCAGGAGTTAAAACTCCATATATTCTTAAAACCATTTCATTATTACTATTTAAGCTCCAGCGTTCTTGTTGGAATACTGCATTAGCACCTTGTCCATTTGATACTAATATATAGCAGAATGGATAAGTAAGAAGTTTTTTATTTCTTGGTGTATATCCATTTAAACTAGATATTCTAGATATTCCTAAATCATTTGTTACAGGTGCGTTACTATTTGTTATTACTCCACCTTGATTAGGTGTTAAATAACTAGGTGCTATAAATAAACCAGTAACGGCTTCAGCGTGTCCAGCTTGAGCGTAAGCGTCTAATACGCTCTTTAAATCACTAACATTATCTATAACATAATAAGCAACTCCAGAAGGAATACCATTATAGTTACCTCCGTAATGTTCTATCATTTCGCCAGGTGTTAGAGTAGCAGAAAGTACAATAGTTAAATTTGCATTAAAATTATCAACTAAATGCGAATTAACAATAAAGTCGCCAGTTTCTAAATTCTCTGGTACAGTATGAAGTCCAACTGTATCATTATCAACGTGTTCACGTTCTACGAATGAAGTCTTAATATCATAATCAAAAAGCCATGTCTGTATAACGTCAGTTTTAATATGCACGTCGCATCTACCGTCATTTATGTATTCTAGCTTTTCAATAAAAGCATAAAACCATTTATTAGAGTACGCACTATTTTGATACATAACATAATTGCAGTTATAAATATTATCATAGTTATCAGGTACTCTTATTATTTTATCTTTTCTTTGATATGAAAAGTCTGTATAACTCTTTACAATTTTACTTTGAAAGTATGTCTGTTGATCGGCTTTACTTGTAAAATATAAAGTATGTTTATAGTCAGATTCCAAAGGTACATCTAAAAGATATACCTTTGTTATATCTGGATTATTCATAGTATCACTCCTAACATTTGATATTTGAGTAGTTTCATACAATAAACTCACTCCTATAAGATTTTAATACCAATGATTTTTCTAACTAAATCGTTAGTACTTATGATATTTAACTCGTTATCACCCGTAACTTTAAATATTGTTTTACCAGTAGCAGTATTGATAGTATATGTATCTTCACCAACTCTAAAACCAGTATTAATATCAAAAGGATAAACAGGTACAGTCATATAGGTTTGATTTCCTATACCACCAGTAGCAATTAACAAATAGTCAAAGTGATTAACTCCAGAGCTTAATTCAATAGTTCCAGAGCCTTGACCTTCAGAGCTATAAATTTGTTCAAATAGATTATTAATTCTATATGTAATAGAGCCGTCTTGTTCCCAGCTATTATTTTTAGCTATACGGTTATTCATTCTAGAAGTACTAGGTACTCCTATAAATGTTCTACAGTTAACCATTCTATTTCCTAGAATAGATAACCCTTTAACAATAGTAGAGCCAATATTAAATATTACGTTTTTAGCACGATTAATAATATTACCTTCAACTATTACGTCTTTAACATTACCAATTTGAATAAAATCAGATCCACTATTAACAGAATTATATGTACCATGATACATATTATTTTTAATAACTATATCTCTATGATAGTTTTCTTCGTTACCGTCACCCCATATTCTAGCAAAAAATATATTAATATTTCCTAGAGTGGTCTTAATAACGTTATCTTCAATTATGATATTTTTATTAGATACTCCAACTCCATTAGCATATCCTTGTTCTAACCAGATAAAACTTCGTTCAGAGCCACTAGCGTTTTCATTAACGAATATATTATCTTTAATAAATAAATCGTCTACTCTAGGTAGTCTAATACAAGCATAAGTACAATCTTTAAATACATTATTAATAATTTTAATATTAGTATGTTTTCCAGTTAGTGAGCCATGAGTACCAATAGCATTAGGATAAGTAGTACCGTCGCCAATTTCAAAAGTACAACCTTCAACTAATAAATCAGTAGTAGGTAATTCATCGAATGCGTTATCTACCTCATTACCCCAGTAAGGTAGTCCTCTATAATGAGCATAATCAGGCTGGATCATTTCTCTATAAGTTAAATTACTTGGTAGTGAGCAACCTACAAAACGACAATTAATAAATCTAATATTTTTACAACCGCCTAAATCGAATATATGAGTACCCATACAGCAATTAGAGAATGTTACGTTATTAAATTCAATGTCTTCACCATGTAAGAAAGCAAATAGTACACCACATTTGCAACCTTCAAACGTACCATTTTTAACTAAGATATGTTTTAAAGCTCCATAGCCAGGTACTTTAACACTTGCTTTATTATTCATAAATCTAAGGCCAGCACTATCGCGTGTTGTATCGTTATAATCAGTTTCCATATCTTTAATAACTGCATTGTTTAAATCTAAAGTAGTATTAGAGTACAAGTAAAGAGTACCTTTAGCAGCGTAAGTTTTTTCTTTAAATTTAATAACCTTATTTTTATTTAATCCAACACTTAAAGCATCTTGTAAGGCTAGATAATCATTAGTAGATCCGTCGCCTACTGCTCCAAACTCTTCAACACTATAAACTCCGTCTAGTTTATCTTGTAATAGTTCTATTTCGTCAGAAATAGCACCAGTAATAATATCGTTAACTTCACCAGTTTCTTTCATAGTATCTAGTAAATCTCTAATAGTATTACTTAAATTATCTTTAACGTATACACATAATTCGGCTATCTTTTTATCTTGGCATAAAAGTTTAGCCGTTGTAGTTTCCATTAACTGTTTAACTTCTCTTTTTAAAGCTCTGATAAGTATTTCCATTTCATTATCAGAAGAAGGTAGAGAGCAACCTTCATTACAACTATTTTTCATTTAACCTCACTTTCTATTTATTCACTTGTTTTAACATAATCAACGGTTACGTAACCAGCATAACTAGTAAAATTATATTCACCATTAGTAGATACTGTTATAGTAGTTCCGTCGCCACTTATTCTAGTATCAATAACACGATTAGCATTAAAGTTATATGAGTTACTTATTTTAAAACTAGCACCACTTTTATTAGTGTCATAATACATTCCATATAAATTAATAGGTATATCTAGACCAGTTATTCCAGTAGAAACAGTTACGTTAGAAACTCCGTCTTCACTAGTAGCAGGTAAACTACTTATAAATATAGTTTTACGATAAACAGGTCTATTATCTATCCATGATCCTATTACTTTTTCGCTAGTTGAATAATTATTTATTTCTTCTAAAGTATTAACACTTCCTTGTAAAGTATTAACGTTACCTTGCATGGTAGTAACATTTCCTTCTAATGCGTCAATATCACTTTCAGCAGTAGTCATTCTTGTTTTTAAGTCTGTAATATCACTTTTATTAGTAGTATTATCAGTTTCTAAACTAGATACTCTTGTACTTAAAGTACTCATATCTTGACTAGTTTCTTCATCTTTTACATAATAACCATTTATATTAGTAAAATATTGTTTTTCATTATTCATAAATTAATCACCTTTCTTTCTAATAACCAATAGTCCAGCCAGCATCTAAAAATGCTTGATAGTTTGATAATCCTTGTATTCTACTTGCATCATATCTACTAGATCTAAAACCTAGATAGTATAAAGTCTTTGTACCACTATAATTTGTCATATTTATACATATTTGAAGTATATTATTTAAACTATTATCGGTAAAATTAGGACAGTTTGAAAAAATATTACTAGCATTACTAAGAGTAGCACTTCCATTACCAATTCCTAGTACTGGTACGTCAGCTAGATTAGTACATAAACTAAACATAGTACTAACATTTGTTGCTTTAGGAAAATTTAATTGTGGAATACTTGTTAAATTAGTACAATTTTTAAACATATCTTGTGCATTAGTTACATTATTTAAATTTAATAATGGTACTGTTGTTAAAGATGTACAATTATTAAACATACCTTCAGCATAAATTAAACTTGAAGTATCCCATAATGGAACACTTGTTATATTAGGACATGGATTACATAAATTTGACATATTAGTAATAGCGCTAGTATTAAACATAGGTAAAGTAGTTCCTTTATAATCAGCGAAAAAACTATTTGCTATAGTACTATTAATTGTAAAATTATCAGGAAGTTTTTTAACTAAATATTTATATCCACCACTTGCAGAATTATAAAAATAATTGCTCAAATCTAGTGCTACATTAGTATTTACTTCTACACTTTCTAATCCGTCATATCCAGTATCAGGCGTTATAGTTTGAGTACCGTTATCAGTAATATTAACTGTTTTACTTGCTTGTAAGTTAGCAACTGGAATACTATCAATTTCACCACTCATGTTTTGAGGTGCTATATTATTAGAAGTACCTTTTTTAGTTCTAATGCTATTAGCTATATTTTTTAAATGATTATCATCTATACTAACTCTCATAATTAATACTCCTCTTCTTCGGCTTTTTCCATAGTGTCAATTATCTCTAAAGTTTCAGTAGGAGCATCATAAGATAAAGATACTTGTGAATAATAATCACCATGTTCAAAACCAGCATTATATAAATTAGTTATAGTAGTAACTAAATTATCTTTCATGTATGCTACTGCATCAGCAATAACACTATCTTGGCTAGCTATAGCATTATCTATTTTTGTATCTTGCATACTTATTTTAGTGTCTATAGTTTCAATATAATCACTCATTAATTTTTGTACGCAAGTTTTAAATTCTTCAAAACTAGAGTACATTCCGTTTTCAAAACGTTCAATTTCACCGTTAACTTGATCTACGAATGTATTATAGTCTTCTATCATTTCCTTTACTTTTCCGTAAAGTTTAGCAACCATTTGAATAGCAGTAGCTCCTTCAGTTTCATAAAAAGCAGGTGAGCCGTCAGCTACTATCCAATTTGGTAAAGGTTTAATCATATTTATCATTCCTTTCTATATAAAAATAAGGGTAGGTGATTTATTTCACCCACCCTATTAATTAAATTTAAGCAACAGTTATTACAACATTACCAGTTACTTTAGCTAGAGTTACTACTCCAGTATCACTGTCATAAGCTCCGCTTTGAGTACTTCCACCCATAGTAACAGTTACAGTTTTACCAGTAGCACCAGTTAAAGTAGTACTATAACGACTACCTTCTAAAACTTTTTTAGTTTTATTAGAAGATTTAACACCGTCAGCTAGAGTGTAAGTTACACTAAACTCTTCTACTGTACCGTCTTCGTCAGCATCACTAGAAACTTTAAATGCTACTGCATTAACTAAAGTACTATAAGATAGTGTTTGCCATACATGTAAGTAGTAGTTTCTATATAATCCTTCACCATTCTCAAAATCTCTAAATGTTACTAAATCGTCATATACTTGGAAGAACATTTCGTCTACTAAACATGCTCTAATATCTGGATCAGGGAATGCGTCAATAACTATTTTTCTAGTATCGTTAAATTCAGATACAGTCATATTGAAAGTACTTGCTAGTACGTCAACTGCTAGACTAACATTAGTAGCATTATCAATAATTAAGATTTGTTCATTCTTTTTAGAGAATGTTGTAATAGGTACTGTATCAGTATCTTGACTAGTTAAATAAGCGTTATATTCAGTACTTGGGAATTCCATTCCACCAGATACAGTTTTAACAGCTTTGATAAATTCTTCACCATTAGCTTTAGATAGTAATGGATCAGGAATACCTACAACTTTCATAGCGTTATTATCAATAGCTTGTTTTAAGATTTGTTTCATTAATACAAATTCGTCTAATTCACTTGAGTTATAAAGTGTATTAATTATATTTTGAATGAATGATCCTAACTTATCATAGCTAGAGAATGCTTTATATAATTGTTCAGGTGAGATAGTAACTTTATACTTATCTTGTCTATTCATTCTATGATAGATAGCTTTTACGTCTGGTAACTCTCTAGTTAAAAGTTCAGCTCCAGTAGGATCGTATTGTTTAGCCTTGATAAAGTTAACATAGATTTCCTCTACAGTATCACCTAGAGGTTTAGTACCTTTCTTTAATGCTTTTAGTGGATCAGAGAAAAACTTTGAGATTATAACTTGTTTAATTATCATGTTAAGTAGTGCACTAGCAAATTCATTTGTAACAACTGCGTTGTTAGGATCAGCTATTACTTCTTGAATATCTTGAATGTTATTTCTAGTAGCTTCTGGTATTCTATCTTGATATGTTTGAGATGCGTTATCTCTAATAGTATTTAATAATTCTTGTAAATTCATATTTTATTCCTTCTTTCTATTTTAAATTTCCTTTATCGTCAAATAAGTTTTCAAACTTTCGAGGTTCTGGTACTGGATCAGTTCCAGTAGTATCTTTTTCTACTTGTTCTGGTGTTTTATCCATTCCCACCTTCATAAATAGTTTACGATTATATTCGATTAGTTTTTCGTTTTCCTCTTTTAATTTTTGATCCATTTCTAAAGTATTAGTATATGTATCATATATAGTACTAACTTCTTCGGTAAGCTCCGTTAACTTTTCTCTTCTATCAGCTACGTCTTCTATACTATCTATTTCCTTAATTTTATTAATTAACGTTTCTTTATCCATTCTCGAGATCTCCTTCTTCTATTAAATAATACAAAATTAAATCCATTTCTTTTATATGAGGGCGTTGGTGTTGGTGGTGTTGGTGGAATATATCCACCCATATATTCACGCCAGGCAATAGCATTAGCTTTTCTTGTTTGATAGTGATTAACGTCTGGATCGTATGAAGGTCTTTCATAACCAGCCATAAACATAATCGCTAGTTTATCTGGTGTCCAGTTCATAGTGTTATTTAAAAAATCACTACCAGTTACTCCTATCATGTCAGCAGTAGCACCAGAGTTATAATAATTACTTATAAATGCACTAGTCGTATACCACTCTCTAACGCTTGAAGGTGAGCCTTCAATTTCTTTAGTAAGTACTTTTATTTGTACGTCACCATTGTTATATGGTGAAAGTCCTAAAGTATTACAATGATTTTGAAGTACACTAACAGGCGTCCATTGTACTAAACCGTAACCAGAACCGCCTACTTCTTCACGTTCTGGATTTATGCTACTTTCAGCTTGCATATTTCCTAGTATCGCTGCTATTGTATTATCATTAATTTGTAACGCTCTATAATAATTAATTATTATGTCAGCGTTGTTTTCCATTTCAGCTCTAGTTAAACCACCAGCTCTACTTATCCACGCCATTTATTAATCAACTCTTTTAGCTTGTGGAGTTCCGTCTTTATTTACTAGAACGATCCACGTATTTTTAAGTTTACCCCAAACTCTATTATTACTTTCTCTAAAAATTTCAGTAACATTAACTACAGTACCAACTTTAAAATATGCTTTATCATTAGGCTTTTTGCTAGTTAGTTTAGGTTTAACGCTAGCCATACAGTTTTTAACCTTAACAATATTATTAGTTAGTTCATGAGTTTTTCTGATAGCTTTAGATACTAATAACTCATAGTTACCTAGAGTAAATTCGTTATATTCTTCATAGATAGGCATACTTAAATATTTTTCTGGATTAATTCTAGTGCTTGAGCTTTTTCCTTTTTGCACTTCAAAATGCAAGTGTCTACCAAAAGCTCTACCAGAATCACCAATAATTCCAATAGGTGTTTTACCATTTACATAGTCGCCAGCTTTAACCGAAATAGTACCACGCTTTAAATGAGCGTATCTGGAGTACATTCCGTTAGGGTGTTTTATTAAAACATAATTTCCCCAGCTCTTTGATCCAGTAGCTTTAGTGTCATTATTGTATTTATCTACTACCATAAAGACAGTACCAGTAGAGTTAGCATAAACGATATTTTTATCTTCGTCCTTGCTATAACCTAAATCTACTCCCTTATGTCCATTTCCGTACTTTTGGGTGATCCTATGAACAGAATTATATATAACTAAATCATTCATTTTATCTTATCCTCAATATTCGTAAGCCTATCGTTAATTGACTGTAACGTCATAGTCATAGCAGTAAGCGTTTTATTCATGTCTTTCATAGTAGTACTTTGAAAGTAGATTAAATAAGCTACACATACTATTCCTATACCATTATTAGCAATTAAATTAATTAACTCTTCCACGTTCGCTCCCTTCTAATCTTGTATTACTCAACTAACATATAACATAAAAAGAAAAAATTGTCAATTAAATAATTGACAATTCAGAAAACTTATGTTATTAGGTTATACACATTTTTATAACTTCATAGCATAAATTTTTAATATTTATATTCTCAAACCGTACATTACCTATTTTATAGTTTTCCATAAACATTCTAAAGCGTACGGCTCTAGCTCTATCTTTTATAAATAATGTATTAGGTTTATGGTCTTTAGTAGTAATTGCGTAAATAATAGGATAGCTTGGATCAATGCTATTTGATACATACATTTTACCTTCATACATATCAGCCCAAACACCAAACTCTTTACCTTTATATATAAATGTAAACCAGTATCTTGAGTTAGGTGTTTTACGTTCTATAAAAGTATCGTCGTCTAATAAAAACTTGTTCTCTATAGAGTATTCAGCGTATTTAGTACCCTCTATTAATGCTCCAAACTCGGTATTCTTTTTAGCATCTATAAATTTATCGTTTTTAACGTCTTCAACTAGTATAGGCCTTGTTTTATGTTTCCATATCCATTTATTATTTTTATCTTGTTTAGTAGGCATTTTTAAATCCCAGAATAAAAAGTATGGATTAGTGATAGTAATAGCATTAGCAAGCATAAATAATATAACCCTTTTGTGTCCAGTACCAGGACGGGCTATAGTTTCATAAAGATTTAATAATGCTATAGGCTCGTTAGTTAAATACCTTTGATTACCTTTATCAAGTAAAAATTCGTCAAATATTAAAGTAGTTATATTAGGATATGAAATAGATTTTTTATTATTAGCAGTAGATAATACAAAACCAAACCCCGCTATATCATTAACCGTCCATTTTTCGTCCGGATCTTCTGCCTTAATTCTAATATAAAAATAATTAGCATCAGTTTTAAATTCATAATCAGGGTATTTATATTCAATATCTTTAAAGAATTGTAACATAGGCTGTTTTAAATCTTCTTTATACCTTCTAATGTAACCAAATTGTTCATGTTTCTTAATAAATTGGTCGATAACCCACTCTTTAGCTCCAAAAGATTTACCACCACCACGATTACCTAAAATCACATTTATTAATCTATTATGCGTAAGAGTTTCTTTAGCATTCCAAAACATACTTGTATCAAGTTCTGTTTTCATATTTCACCTTCCTATATAAAGAAAAAAGAGAATAACACTATTTTAACTAGTAGGTAACCAACCCATAAATAAATATAGTGGCTCTTCACCATTGGTCTATATCTATTACTAGTTATGGAAAATAATGTACTCTCTTTTCAAGCTTTATTTTAAATCTCTTTTATTGTAAAGTCAACGTCTACGAGTACTACTCCACCAGATACTCTTTTAGGTGCGAGTTTTCCTTTATATCTAGCACCAATTTTAAAGTTATCAAAATTTACGTATTCGTGGCACTCTTTAGGCATGCCCGCAACTGTAACTTTTAACTCGTATTCTGGATTTGGATTATTTACGTCTTCGGTAGAGTTTTCGATATAACATTTTTGTCTTAAAAACTTAGCTTTATTAAATTTACTTTCAAATTTCCATGCTCCTAGTTTAGTATCGTCTATCTCTAGTCCTTCGGGTAGTTCAAAATCAGGACTAACACAGTGTAAACTATCAGTATCAGCATAAACAAATTGTATATTACTTTTACCACTATTATAATCGTCCATTATTTTTTGTGCAGCGGTTATTGTTTTTAATCTTGCGTAACTAGTAATAAAACTAGCCATTGCTATATAAACCCCGTCGCGATCTTCTTTTTCTACATCTGTAAAATGAATAGTATCGTCTTCACCTAAATAAGGTATTTTATTTACAACTTTAGTGTCAGTACCAAACTTTCCATATAAACTATTCAAAAATAGTTTACTAATTAAATAAAGTCCATGATTACCTTCTTTTTTAGCTTGGATTTTATTATTACTCCACTTATCAATATAATCATCAAATAACCCTTGAGTACCTTTAAATTTCCAGCCAGCTATATACTCTGGATTATAAACGTCGTAATGTTCAAAAAATAACTTTAAATCTACACTATTTAAACATAATATTACTTCTGTATCACCAGAAGAAGTTAGGTATTCGTTTGATACAAACCCACCACCATATTTAATCTGGATAGTGGGTATTTTACCTTTTTTAATCTTAAATTGGCAACTTATCATTTGCGTATATAAAGGATAAATAGGATCGTCTATATATTGTCCTTTAAAAAAGATAGGCTGTCCAAAAGGTAAATAACTTTCATATCGCATTACACTTGGATATAAAGAGTTAACGTCTAATACTATTCCGTTACCTATCGTTTTACCAGCAAAATCAGGGTTTAAATATGTAAATCCGCCACGATAAGACGTTTTTACGTCCTCATGATAAGTAGGTGTTGGATAATACCGTTCAAAATTCTTTTTATTAACTAACTTTTTATATTCATCTAACGCACACGATCCAATAGTCATTTTAGTTAGTCCTTGACTTTCAAAATACTCCAGAGCATAAGCTACTATTTGTACGTCATGCTTTATGTACTCTTTTTCTTCTTCAGATAGGGGACTTCCTACAGGTAAATTATTGTGTGCATCATAATCAATTTCTAACTTAGTTATTGGTAAATGAAATGTTTTTGCTATAGCGTCAACTGATAAAGGTATTAATTTAAGGCTATCTCTAAAAGTAACTTTATTTACATTTCTACCTTTTTTATTAAATATTACTTCTACTTCATAATATAAACCTTTATCGCTTATAGTAGTAGTAAACGTTCTGGATTTACGCTCTAGTGAATTATTAGCGTGAGTGTAACCGTTATGAAATAAATAACTCATAATAAATTGACTATCAAACTTTAAATTATGAAAAAATACCATATTGTTTTCTTTAGTGCTTTCACACCACTTCATAAATTCGTCAATAGTCGTACCAATTATTACATTATCCTTATTTCCTACTTCACATATAGCATAAGCCCATACTCTACAGTCTTCTATATTTGTTGTCGTTTCAAAATCAGCTACATATTTACCCATACAGCACCTCTAATTAGTTTATTTAATCCATGTTCTTTTTAATGCCGTTACATAATATTCATACTCTTCTTGAGTAGGGTAGTTCATTTCAAAAGTATTACCTTCTTTTTGAAATATCTCGATAAATTCTTTTATATCCATAGTTTCAATAGCATCTACTACGTCTTGTATATCATTAGGATTATAGTTCGTGTATAATGATCTTGTAAAATTATCTCTTAACATAAAGTCTTTTTTCGTAAAATAATCACTTTGTCTTTGAGCTTGTATGCTTTTATATCTTTCTTTTAAATCGCTATATTTCATAGTCCTATAAAAAGCATTCATAGGTCTAAGAGCCGCTAATTCAGGCTTTCCCATACCTATTTGAGCTTTAGTATAACCTAAATTTTCACCTCTTGAGGTCATTTCAAGATTAACAACCTCTTCTAATCTAGCTTTTCTTTTACGATTAATTATAGCTACGGCTCTATTCATTTCGGTACGTTGCCATTTTGTTATTTTTAAGTTATACTCGCTATTAGGAATATCAACTATTTGTTCTGCACCACGTTTAGAAAAACGTTTGAGTGAATTAATTTCTCGTTTTAAATCATTTCTCGTATTAATAAGTTCTCGTAATTGCCTTGCCGATACTTTTTCCGGTAAGGCACTTTTCATTTGAGGGTTCTTTTTTGCTAATCTCGTAACTTTAGCATTAAAGTTACGTACCGCACGCTCTAACTCTCTTGTATCAGCGTCATTCCATTTAATCTTATGGTATTTAGGCATTCAAAAGTTTCCTCTTCACTCTCGATTAAAAACCCTCTTTTTTCAATTCGAGTATATAGTTTTAAATCACATAACTTGTTATAAGTTATTGGAATATTAAATCTACTTGAAAGTGATCCATTAATATAATTTCTGTTTTCAGACAACTTATTTATAAAACGTTCTTTATTTAATTCACTTGAAAAAGTGTATATAACACTATCACTATCCTCATATCTAATAATATGTTTGTATGGTGATATTTTTAAATCGTAAGCTATACCATTTCTAGTAAGCATATTATCAACTCCTATTCAGCGTCTTTATAGTAAACTCTAATGTATGGTGCGTCTGGGTGTTTGCTTAAATCACTATAAAAACCTATTAGCTTAACCTTTTCGTTATCCATACCAGTTAAATATCTCTTTTCATTTTTAGAAATATCTTCCCATAGTGCTGCAACTTCATTTTGAGTAAGTTTACCTTCACTATCAGTTTCGTATACTCTAATATCAGGTTCTTTAGGATTTTTCTTTTCAGTATTGTAGTAAGCTACTACTCTAAATCCTAGCTCTTCATTAGTAGTACCAGATAAATATTTAATTCCACTTTTTGATACTTGTTTCCATAAAACAAATACCTCTTTTAAATTAAACTCCTTTCCTTCAGTTTCTTTAGTAACCTTTTTAGTTACTTCTTTTTCTACAACTTTCTTCATATAAACTCCTTTCTGTTGTATAGTGCTAAATAGCACTGTACCAGTGGTATAAAGAAAGATAGGTTTAATTTCATTATTTTTATTCAAGGGGATTAATGAAGAAACAACTTATACCACCAGTACACTACCATTTAGTAGCGTTTAAAATTATTTAACTATAGTTTTCACTTAATTTAGGATTGTATCTAAGTCCATTTAATGTTAGAGTTTTGATAGTTTCTAATGGATCAACATAAATTCCATAGTTATTTACAAGTTTAATTTTATTGTCATTTCCTAGAAAATAAAATTGATAGATATTACCTTCACTCTTGTAATAGTTAAAATCATTAGCACGAATTTCCAATATAATCACCTCTTGTAATGTCTAATCTAATAGTATAAAATAATTGTCGAAAAGTCAACAGTTTATGATAAGTTTCTACAAATAATTTGCGTACTTTACAACATGAGTGTAAAGCAAATATATGTTTGGTATTTATGTTTACATTATATGTACATTAGTTCGTATTTTATATGATCTGGAATTGTGTAAAGTAAATGTAAAGTAAAATAGAAAAATTTTGGGGAAAAATTAACCGAGTAATGACATCTTGCG